>Ga0247842_10000429_pt1:30000-88653 | contig 88653 bp, 74 predicted proteins | sample LaCruzMarch2015__3_FD_192411 | JGI IMG/M metagenome (GOLD analysis project Ga0247842, IMG submission 192411) | Freshwater microbial communities from meromictic Lake La Cruz, Castile-La Mancha, Spain - LaCruzMarch2015_19m | ecosystem: Environmental > Aquatic > Freshwater > Lake... | reverse complement strand
CTCACAGCACAAAGGCCATGTCAAGGGAAAAACGACAATATTAGTGGCTACACTATTGCCGAAAATAACACCCATGCCCCCACAATCATTCACTAAAACACGGAAAGACGCGGATAACTTCAGTTTAAAAAACAGCAACTAATATTTCTGTGACAGGAGGAGGACGGGAAGAATGCTTCGAGAGAGGCTATTGGCCGGGGGGTACACGTGGGGTAGACCGAAATGATGCACACTGAGGGCTATCTGTTTTTGGTTCTGGATTTCTTGGCCACATCCATTCGCTTTCTACTCTTGCCCTTCTTTTTTCCTAGCTCTGCCTGCTGAATTTCATTCTTGCGTTTCGCTACACTGCTCGGATGGTCAGGAGATCTGGGACTAGGAACCTCCAATGTGAATTGACCAGTGAAACCGTCATAAGTGAAGTGGCATATACTCAAGATGTCACGACCTACCAGCATTTCATAAGGACAAGCGTGAAGATCGCTTTCGGAAACCTGGATATCTGCGAATTCAAAACCACTATTCTCAAAGGTGAAATTGACCGAATACAAATTCCGTTCTTCGGGATGTCCATACGCCCCGCCCACAATGCAGGTCCCAATGGGTCGCAAGCTCAATTGGCCGGCGACTTTTGCGGAAATGCACGTAGATCCAGCACCAGTATCAATAAGAGTGTCGACTCTTGCTGCTGGACGCTGTCCCCCTCTGGCTCTTGCTGCAACTTCTGGAATTGTTATGATCGCTGAGAGAACAGGACCGAACTGATGAAGAGATGGCCGACCAGGATTTGCTGTGCATTTATTAGCTGTACGTGGGGGCATCCAACAATCCCAAATAAAGGTTAATGGAAGTCTCGATAGGTTCGTCCTTTTCGGTTATTTGACGTACGGTAATGTCTTCTGATCCCGCTTTCTCAACTCCCTGATTATATGCTTCTTTAAAAGAATCGAAAATCCCTATCGATTCCTGATCATGAATAGCTATCCACCTGCTCTTGTGATGTTTGAGCAATTCCTCACGGTTCCGCTCGAACCACTCCTTGTCTTTTTGCAAATATTCACTTGACATAGCCGATCACTCCCATCTTTCCAATGCTCCACATTTAGGATAGTCGGCTATGTTTGTAGGGTCAAGGGGTTTGTTGTCCTGACACGTTTTTTCCCAGGCCTTGCTGAGTGATACCGCAATGAATGGTTTGGAACATAATTTCCAGGACCCAAAACACCGAAAGCATCAAGCCCTGCAAAGCGCTTCGAGAGTGGCTATTGGCCGGGGTACACGTTTGATACACGTCTTCAACTGAAAATCCCGGTTCCGGCCAAATTCAATGTGCTAGAATAACGTCTGTCCATGCGGCTTCACGCTCGGACTTGGGGAAAATCGTGGATTCGGGATGCAGGGGTCGCTGGTTCAAATCCAGTCGTCCAGACCAGTAAAATCAATGAATTAGGTCTATGTCAAGGTTGTACGGTATTTGCAAAGCCCAAAGTCACGAAGATGTTGTCAAATTTATCATATTGACTAATTTAGTCAGACAAGTTATTCTCTGGAGCATGGAGAAGCGCAAACCCCATTATAATCTAGAAGAGGTAAAGGCAGTGGTTCGTGATCCAAATTTCTATCCATTCACCGCAAGCGCCAGGCGTGGAGGCAACGCATTGGGCTTGAAGCCACAGGAAATGCGAGAGGTTGTTTTATCGCTCTCTCCATCAGATTTTTTCAAGTCAATGACCACAAACCAGGATAACAGAGTTTGGCAAGATGTATATTATGGCACGACTCCATCAGACCATTCCGTATATATCAAGATCACAGGTTACACTGATGGTCGGCCTCCTGTTATTTCATTTAAAGCAACATGAGGTGGAACTATGCAATGTCCGGCATGCAGCCATCCTGAGATGGAAGAAAAAAACCAAGATGAGACACTTTCTTACAGCGGTCAATCAGTGACGGTTCAGAATCTAAGAGGTGAGTTTTGTCCGGTTTGCGGTGAGGGTGTATGGGATTCAGAAAGTAATCGACGTCTTGATGAAGCGCAGACGGCATTTCTGAATGCCGTGAGAGCTGAAGCGAGTGCCGACATCCGACGCATCCGAAAGTCATTGAAGCTCACTCAAGCAAAGTTGGCAGAGAACTTTGGACTCGGACCGTTGGCACTTTCTCGCTATGAACGAGGCAAGACTCGACCGCCAATTTTGCTAGTCAAGGTACTCCGGTTGCTAAAGAAACACCCCAACTTATTCGAGGAAATGCGAGAAATGGACGTACCTCATAGGGATGTGCCAACAGTGGCTGACATTGCCACTCGTCGCAAATGTGTGGCAGACTAGTACCAGTTTCTCTATGTCTTGTTAGATGAATATCTATCTTCTCAATAACTCAGGGAAAATTCCGACAATAGTTGAGGATTGAGTCCCGCTGGTTCCTTCGGCGAGGAGGTGGGTCAAATCGGGCGGTGGTGACGGAGCCCTTGACCAATTATCTGTGGGCGCCAAAAGTTTTTTATCCGGGCGACAGGACCGAATCTCAAGGCTTTTCGACCTGGGGCACCCTAAGGTCATAGTGCAGAGACAAGGAAATGACTCCTATGCTCGAACGGTGACCGCACCCCTTGGACGAACTTGAACCTTCTTTTCTATCTCTCTGGCCTTCTTTGCCTTGGTCACCTCAAGGTCATATTTGGCCTGGAGGTTCATCCAAAGCTGTGGGGTAGTCCCGAAGTACCGAGCCAAGCGCAGGGCAGTGTCAGCAGTGATGCTGCTTTTCCCCGTGACTATGCGGTTGATTCGGCCTGGATCGACATCGAGAGCTTCAGCCAACTTATTCTGGCTCAATCCCAACGGCCCCATGTATACTTCCAGCAGGATTTCCCCCGGATGGGTGGATTTATGATGTCAGACATGATGCTGTCTCCATAGTGTTTCAATCCTCGCCCGTGTGAAGGGCGACTCAGTGATAATCCACAAGCTCTCCTGATGTTTTCACAGCAATCGGAATCAGGCAACCCGTTTCACCTGTTGTTTGACGTGTAACAAACTCGTTCATGGGCTCACAAGAACTCCGGCAGCCGTTTCAGAAAACTTATCCAAGGTAATACTTCAATGTTTCGCTCCTGGTATGGCTCGTCGGCTTCACAGACAAGGAAGCACGGGACTTCCGGATTATCCTCGCAAAAAGGGCGGAAGCCGGAAAAGTCATTACCTCCAACATCCCTTTTGGCCTTGACCTCAAAGGCCGCACACAATTTCCCCCGCTTTTCAATGACCAGATCGATCTCTGCGCCCGTATTGGTTCTCCAATAATACATCCTCGCCTCGCCGCGGAGATAATGCAGGATGCGATGCGTTTCTGTAATTATAAATTGCTCGAACAGGCGCCCGCGCAGGACATTGTCAGGCGGAGCGCTCAAATGACGGTTAACGGCATTGGTTACTCCTAGATCAAAAAGATAAAATTTGGGGTGTCCGCTCAGGCGTTTGCGCAGACTCTCACGCCACGGGTCAAGTCGCAGGCCGATAAGGGTATCCTCTAATATCTCGTAATAGGATTGAACCGTTCTGGTAGGCAAACGGCATTCCCTACCGATGTTAGAGAAACTGACCATCTCTCCGAACTGACTGGCGACAACATCAAGGAACCGGTAAAACCCGCCCAGGTTTCTCACGATCCCCTCAGCCTGAATCTCCTCCCGCAGATACGTGTTGGCATAAGCCATAAGGAGGTCTATTCTTTCCTCCTCTGGTCTGCCGTAAACCGCGGGCAGGGCGCCGAACCGCAAGACATCGTCAAGGGCGAAACCTTCTTCAATTTCATAATAGATAAATGGAAACAAAAAACGTTGAACCGCCCTTCCGCCCAGAAGATTTGCCCCGCCTTTTCTCAATTTGCGTGTACTAGAGCCGGTCAGGATAAACTGGATCTTTGTCTGATCCATGAGGAACTGAATCTCATTCAAGAGCGCGGGTATCTTTTGTATTTCATCGACAAAAATTGTTTTTACCCCCGTTTTTTCAATTTTTTGCAGGGCCTCCTTGCCGAACAATTCAGGATACTTGGAATACCTCGAAAAAGGTTCGTTCAACAGCAGGTTAACAACCCAGAAATCCCGTTCCAGGATCTCGCCTATCAGGGTACTTTTTCCTGTCTGCCGTGGGCCAAACAGAAAAAAGGATGCATTTTCAGGAAGTTTCAGCCAGCGCTTTATCATGATGCAAAATTGTAAAGTATTCTTGCAAAATTGTAAAGGAGATTAGAGAAATGAGGTTCTCGCTAGCTCTCCCACCTTTTGAGGGATCATCGGTTAGTCTCAGTGTGCTGAAAATTCCCGCTCACAATCATAGTACACAGGCTAACATTTGCTATTGCCAAGTATTCTCTCTAAGTATCGAACACGGTCCTGATAAGATTTCATTTGAACAATAATCTTTTTCCTTAACTCTATGCGTTCCTCAATTTCAGGAAACTTGGACCATGGAATGTGAAGATTAAATATCTTATCTTTTTCACTGTATTTTAGACATGGGTACTCATAGACCTTGAGCGTTTTTTTGTTTATCCGCTTACGGATTCCTAGGCTCCCCTTAGGATATTCTTCTACCTTAAGTTTCAGGGAGTTGAGAATATCTAGGGATTGATGATACTCATCCAGCAGCATCCCCTCAAGCCAGTTGTCAGGTTTTGCCTTTCTCATGACCTTTCAACCTCTAAGTTTTCCACCATGATTGTACCTATATTAGGTCTTTTTGGTGGAAACATCAACGGAAACACGATATTTTTTGTTCCATGATGTTAGACAGTTGAAATAATGGAAGATACTGGAGGTTGGATAAATTATAGAAGAAGATTGCTAGTACACAAGACCCTCGGCTATCTAAATTGAGTTATGATGCAACCCTGCCGATAAGACCTCGGAGGTACTCCACAAGAAATTCCTGACCGATGTGGTTGTACCTCACACAAAAGTAAACCCACAGGTTTTGGGAAATATTAAGCCCTTGGTAGGGGGGAATCCTGTGGGTTCAAGTCATAAGGATATCTCATTCAAGGGGGGCTTGGCAAGAGAAAGCACGAGAAGGGGTCTGGAAATCAATTCTGCGCGATGTTCCTGTTAACTCTAGCCCAGAACAACAGCGTAATCTTCCACCTCAGTTGTGCCATATTTTGTGATGCCTCGGGCTTCGGTATAAGAAAAACAATTTGACAGTTGTCTTGCTTTAACTCATTAATAAGTTTGGAGTAGATTACGCTTAAGACCCCATCCACTTCTCAACAGCATAGCTTCCCTTCAGAAGGAGTCTGCCGTGCAAGACCAGGACAAGACCAAAGACCAACTTATCGATGAATTGAGAGAGTTGCGCAGTAGGGTGGCCAAATCTGAGACAGAGGTGGACATCACCGAGCGCAAACTGGCACGGGAGCAACTCAAGCAGAGCGAGGAGAAGTACCGCCTGCTGACGGAGAACATGAATGATGTTATCTGGCAGACGACACCGGATATGGTGTTCACCTATGTAAGCCCTTCCGTTAAGAAACAGCGAGGATATGAGGCACATGAGGTTTTGGGTAGGCCGATATGGGATTTCATTGCCCCAGCCTGGATTGAACCAGTGAGAAGGAGGGTTGCGGAGCGCGTTAAGTTACTGCTTTCCCGTAGGGAGGCTTTTGAACCCGAACCGTATGAACTGCAGATCCGGAAGGACGGGAAAACCTTGTGGACCGAAACAGTGGCGACCCCGGTTTTCAACCATGAGGGACAGCTAATTGCATTCCAAGGCGTCACCCGGGACATCACCGAGCGCAAACGAGCGGAGGAGTCATTACAAAATACTTTAGTGCAATTCCACACCATTCTTTCAAGTCTCTATGCCGCGGTGCTGGTTGCGAGCGAGGAGGGCCGAGTCGAGTTTGTCAACCAGGCATTTTGTGATCTATTCGATCTGGACGATCTGCCGGAGAACTTGCTGGGGCTGAGTCCACCTGCAATGATTCAAAAAATCAAGGACGTTTATGCCCAGCCGGCCTATGCCATGAGTCGTATACAGGCAATCGTTGCTCAGGGAGACCCGGTAAAGGGTGAAGAAATTGCCATGCGCGACGGGCGCGTCTATATGGTCGATTTTGTTCCCATTCATATCGACGGGAAACGCTATGGCCGCTTGTGGCTTCACCAAGACATCACCCAACGCAAGCGTATGGAAGAAGATTTAAGAATATCTGAGGAAAGATTTCGAACGGCATTCCACTTCAGCCCCGACGCAATCATCATTTCACGGACGACCGATGGCCGATTAGTGGACGTCAACGAGGGTTTTTCTCTCATCTCAGGATATTCGAGGGATGAAGCTCTGCAAAGCTCCACAATCGCATTGAAGTTGTGGGTAAACCTACAAGACCGGGAGAAGGTAATTGCCGCCTTACAAGAAAAAAAGAGCATCCGCGACTATGAATTCAGCTTTCGAAACAAGTCCGGCAAAATATTGGATTGCCTGTATTCAGGAGAAATCATTCTTATAGGCGACGAGCAGCATATTTTGTCCGTTGTTCGTGACATTTCTGAGAGAAAACGAGCCGAGCAGGAGAGGGAAAACCTCAGAGCCCAGCTTCTTCAGTCCCAAAAGATGGAAACAATGGGGACATTAGCCGCAGGTATTGCCCACGATTTCAACAACATGCTCACAGTGATACTTGGTTATTCGTCTATGCTCCTTGCAGATAAGAATGAAAAAGACCCTGGGTACGAAGGACTCCAGAAAATACTAAAAACTTCTCAAGATGCCGCAGACCTTGTCCAGAGGATTCGCATATTCGGTAGAAAGGCGGAAATGAATCTTATTCCCCTGGACCTGAACCATCAAATTGATGAGGTGACGAAGCTCCTCTCGAGTACCTTGCCCAAGATGATTGAGATGGACATTCATTTGACGAAAGACCCAGTAATTATAAAAGCTGACTCCTCCCAAATTGCCCAGATGGTGATGAACCTTGCCGTCAATGCAGGTGAAGCAATGCCTCAGGGAGGAGATTATCTATTCAGACCGAGAACATCGTACTGGACGATGATTATTGCCGGTTACTTATGGGAGTAAAGCCTGGTCCACACGTCATGCTCACGGTATCGGATACAGGTCGAGGAATAGACAAAGGCTTGATGGAGAGGATATTCGACCCCTTCTACTCTACAAAAGCCAGAGACTACCACAAAGGAACAGGTCTTGGGTTATCGGTGGTACAAGGAATCGTACAGCAGCATGGTGGTCACATAACCGTTGAGAGTGAAGTCGGTAAAGGTACCATCTTCAGAATGTACTTTCCAGCACTGGAAGTCGAAATAGTACCTGAATATGTGGAGTGGAAAATTCCTTATCCTGCCGGGGGTAACGAAACCATTCTTCTGGTTGAGGATTGGGAAATGGTGAGGGAGTTGGGCGTAACCATTCTCGAAAAATTCGGATACACAGTCCTCAGTGCGTGTGATGGACAAGAGGCCCTAGAGGTGTATGAGAGGGAACAAGGGAACATTTCTCTTGTGATACTGGATATCATTATGCCTCGGATGGACGGCAAGGAGTGCCTTGAGGGACTCCTTCGGATTAATCCAGCAGTGAAAGTTATTATTTCGAGTGGTGTAGGTCACTATGACTTGATTAATGATATAGTCAAGATTGGTGCAAAGGGTGCCGTGAACAAGCCATACAGCATGAGACAGCTTCTGGGGATGGTTCGTGATGTCCTCGATGGGGATTAAACAGGTAACAGAATTTCAAGCATTTTGTCATCGAAATTGATATAATATGAGAAATACTTACTAATCCGAAGAAATGTCGGCTCACTCAGTTCAGTGTTAAAGCAAGGGAGCCACAATGCGCAGTCGTCAGACTTCAGACTCCGGAATAGGGTTCGAAACCAGAGGTCTTAGTCTGCGTTCGAAGCTGGTGCTGGAGTTCGGTGCGGTAATCGTCGGAATCATGGTGATGGTGATTGTCGTATCGACGTTCGGCATTCCCTTCACCGGATACACCGGCACTCATGGCTACGAAAAGTCTGTGGTCTTGAATACCCTCGGTCTTGTAGCGGATTTGAAGAAAGAGCGCTTCAATCTTTGGTTGGGGGAACGCAAGGATGATGTCACGCTATTCTCAGAATCTCTGAACATCTCAACTTTATTGAATGACCTTATAACTCTGATTCAGCAGGGCTCCCCTGATGGCAGACCACAATATGAGTTTTGGACACAATTCACCAAGGAACCTCCCTATGAACTTCTTATGCAACCTATTCACCAGATTATCGCTGTTTACAAGGCGTATCACAAAATACAGATAGCTGATGCGAGCACAGGGATTATAGTAGCCTCCAGTGACGAAAAAAGTCTGGGGCTCAATGTGTCGGGCAACCCATCTTTCGATAAGGTTTTAACATCAAAACAAGAAGTGGTAGTTGATATTCAGTTGGACCCTACCACAGGTAACCCTCTCCTTATCGTCTCCCGGGCCATCTTTGGTCCAGTCCTCAAAGATACACCAACAGAAACCCCATTGGGCGTTGCGATGTTCTCCATCGACACCGACGTTTACCTCAAGCCATTGCTTTACACAGGCACAGGCATGGGTGAAACAGGCGACATAGTGCTGGTCAACCGAGATTCAACGATTCTCATGCCACTTAAGTTTCCCTTGCCGGACGGAACTATTCCCAAGCCCCTTGAATATAAGATTCAAGCTCGACCTGCGATGATGGCAGCGCAAGGAGAGGAAGGGGTAACGATAGCCGATGACTATCGTGGCGTACCAGTGCTGTCAGCTCACCGGCACATCACGGTAGGACCCGACCATGGCTTGGGATTGGTGGTAAAACGTGACCAGGCAGAGGTGTTCGCTCCTCTGTGGAAAGGTTTATTCTATACGATTCTAGTAACCTTTTTGGGCTTGATGGTTGCGGTCTTGCTCGTAGTGCTCACGGCAAAGAGGATATCATCACCGATAGATGCCTTGATTGGTACCGCACGTGAGGTGGAGACCGGCAATTTTGCAGTCAGAGTGCCGGTGAAGGCCTCAGACGAAATCGGTGCTCTTGCAGCAACATTCAACTCAATGTTGGACCAAATTCAGAAGTGGGGCGCCGAAATCGAGAGGACCAACAAAGAACTTGAGGCGTTCAGTTATTCCGTGTCTCACGACCTACGTGCTCCATTGCGTGGGATTGACGGTTTCAGCAAGGCGCTCCTTGAGGACTACTACGAGAAGGTTGATGAAACAGGCCGTGATTACCTGACCAGAGTGAGGACCGCCACACAACATATGGGCCGTCTGATTGACGATCTGTTGAAGCTGTCCCGACTTACGAAGATGGAGATGCGTCAAGAACCGGTACCTTTGAGTGGTATCGTAACCACAATCATTGATTCCCTTAAAAACAACGAACCGGATCGTTCCGTTGAATGTGTGGTTCAAGAAGGAATTACAATAAACGGGGACCCATACCTGATAGAAATAGCAATGGAAAACCTTCTAAATAATGCATGGAAATTTACCGGAAAAACACCGAGTCCAAGAATCCAATTCGGAATGACCCAGAAGGATGGTCTGAACGTTTGCTATATCAAAGATAACGGTGTGGGTTTTGACATGACATATTCCGGAAAACTTTTCGGAGCGTTCCAGCGTCTTCATTCACCGGAGGAATTCCCGGGAACGGGTATTGGACTGGTGACGGTCCAGCGGATCATCCACCGTCACAGGGGACGGATCTGGGCAGAGGCTGAACTGAACAAAGGCGCTACATTCTTTTTTACCGTCTAATTCAAATATGGGTGGAATCATAATGAAAGAAAAAATCATTCTCCTGGTCGAAGACAATCCTGATGACATCACTCTTACTTTGCGTGCCCTCAAGAAGAACAGTATCTTCAATGAGGTGGTCGTTGCAAAGGATGGTGTGGAGGCCCTTGATTATCTCTTCGGTACTGGAATATATGCGGGCCGTGACACTTCAGTGATGCCGGTCGTGACCCTCCTGGACCTGAAACTCCCTAAAATTGATGGATTTGAGGTTCTCAAACGTGTACGGAGTAATGAACGGACGAAACTCATTCCTATCGTCATTCTCACCTCTTCAAAAGAAGAAAGTGATCTCATCAACGGTTACAGCCTAGGGGCCAATAGCTACATCCGTAAACCCGTTGACTTTGAACAGTTCACTGAAGCCATCAGGGAATTGGGTTTGTACTGGATTTTAATCAATGAACCACCTCCTGTCGTGAAGTAAGGATAAGGACATGAGCACCATTCCCCTGCGAGTGCTGATTGTCGAGGATTCTCCTGATGATACGACCCTGCTCGTCCGTATTCTCCGCAAGGGTGGTTTTGAACCATCCTTCGAGAGGGTTGAAACGGAAGACTCAATGCGTTCCGCACTTCTTGAGAAGCCATGGGATATCATTCTGTCTGATTACAGGATGCCCGCCTTTGATGGTATGCGAGCCCTTGCAGTCCTCAAGGAAACCGGTCTGGATATCCCCCTCATCATCGTATCCGGTACGATTGGCGAGGAGATAGCTGTGGAAGCTATGAAGGCCGGGGCATGCGATTACGTCATGAAAGATAACCTGCCCAGGCTTATTCCCGCCATCCAGCGGGAACTTAAGGAGGCTGTATCCAGAGAGGATAAGAGAAAGGGTGAGAGAGCGCTACGAGAGAGTGAAGAGAAGTACCGCCTGCTGGCCGACAATATGGAGGATGTTATCTGGCAAGTGACACCGGATTTGATGTTCACCTATATAAGCCCTTCCATTAAGAAACAGCGAGGATATGACCCAAGTGAGATTTTAGGTAGACCGATATGGGAATTTATTACCCCAGACTCGATTGAACCGATTAAGGCGAGGGTGGCCGAACGCCTTGAGTTACTGCGGTCCGATAGGGTGGGTTTTGTACCCGAACCGTATGTAACCGAGCAGATCCGGAAGGACGGAACCACCCTGTGGACCGAAACAATAACGAACCCTGTTTTCACCAATGAGGGACAGCTCATTGCACTCCAAGGCATCACCCGGGATATAACAGGGCGTAAGAAAATGGAACAGGACCTTCAAGCAAGGGAGGAATTGCTTAACTCGACGGGGAGAATGGCTAAGGTTGGAGGCTGGGAACTGGATGCCCATACCCTCGAGGTCAACTGGACCGATGAAACTTACCGTATCCATGAGATGCCAACTGGTTATAAACCGCCTCTGGAAGAAGCCATCAATTTTTTCCATGAAGATGATAGGGAAACATTGTCGAATGCGATTCGGCGTGCTCTCAATTATGGCGAAACCTTTGACATGGAGTTGAGGTTCAATACAGCTAAGGGGAAACAGCTATGGACCAGGGCTATTTGCCAGCCTGAAGTCGTTGGTGATAAGACGGTCAAACTCAAAGGAACATTTCAGGACATCACGGAACGCAAGCTGGCTGAGGATGAGCTGCGGGAGAGTGAAGAGAAGTTCTCGAAAGTCTTTCATTATGCCCCAGTACTAATAACCCTTAGCAATATGGATGACGGGACGTACCTCGACGTTAATGAGACTTTTTGTGAGGTATCGGGTTTTAGCCGTGGGGAAGCTATTGGAAAGACATCGGTCGACTTGGGCTGGATTTCACAAGAAGATAGAATGCATTTGATTGAAGAGATGCAGGCCCATGGGAGTGTCAGAGGGATGGACCTCAATCTTCTCACCAAGGATAAGAGAGAAATTCACTGCATTTATAACGGCGAATTAATACAAACCAAGAACCGCCAGATGCTTGTGTCAATCGCTCACGACATCACCGAGCGCAAACAGATGCTGGAGGCGCTCAATCAGAGTGAGGAGAAATATCGAGGTCTGGTGGAAAGCATTAGCGACGTCATCTTTGAGATCGACAGACGGGGGGTGTTGACCTATATGAGTCCGGTTGTTCGGAATGTGTTGGGATACGAAGCGGAAGACCTCATCGGGAAGGCGTACCTGGAATTGGTTTATCCGGAAGACAGAGATCTCTTGATTAAGAGATTTTCTGAATTCACCGAAGGGGTTGAGTATCCATTGGAATATCGCCTTGTTGAGAAATCGGGCGAGGTCCGACATGTACGGACGCACACAAGACCTATTATGAATGAGAATACCTTCGAGGGAGCCCGGGGGACGCTCATAGACATTACCGAACGGGTTCGATCGGAAGAAGAGAGGGAGAATCTGAGGTCTCAGTTGCTCCAAGCACAAAAAATGGAGGCTATAGGAACTCTTGCAGGTGGCGTAGCACATGACTTCAACAATTTGCTTCAGGTTGCTTTAGGGTATTCAGAAATACTTCTCGTTGGTAAGAATCCTGATCACCCTGACTACGATAAGTTGCACACGATAAATGCCACAGCCAGGCGAGGTTCAGATCTTGTTCAAAGGCTCATGGTCTTTAGTAGAAAGGGTGATACCAAGCCACGTTCCTTGGATCTCAACCATGAAGTTACCCAACTGAAAAAACTCTTGGAGCGTACAATCCCCAAGATGATTGCTATTGAGTTGAGTTTGGAAAGTTGGTTGCCGGTTATCAATGCAGACCCTGTTCAGGTGGAACAGATTCTTTTGAATCTTGCTGTCAATGCTAAAGATGCCATGCCGGAATCCGGCGGCAAACTGACCATCGAAACGAGAAATATTACACTGGATGAAGAGTATTGCAGGGTATATCTGCAAGCCAAACCCGGGCAATATGTAATGATTTCCGTTTCAGACACCGGTCATGGTATGAGTCAAGAGACTATGCAGCATATATTTGAACCATTTTTCACTACCAAGGGTGAGGGCAAGGGTACAGGTCTGGGACTGGCTATGGTTTATGGCATAATGAAACATCATGAAGGGTTCATCAATTGCTACAGTGAACCTGGTCACGGAACCACGTTTCGGATTTATTTCCCCGTGGTCTCAACGGAACTGGAAGAAGATTTAGAACAGGAAAGTGCAGTCCCTCAAGGTGGCTCTGAGACTATTCTCTTGGTGGATGACGAAGAGTCCCTCTGTGATATAGGTTCCCAGCTTCTTACACGAGCAGGCTACACCGTACTGACTGCAACTAATGCAAGAGATGCTCTTGACCTCTACAGGAATCAGAGAAGTGACATTTCACTGGTGATTCTGGACCTCATCATGCCGGAGATGGGTGGGAAGGAGTGCTTTCAGGAACTTGCGGAAATCGATTCCCAGGTCAAGGTCATTCTATCCAGTGGTTTCTTATCCGATGGAACATACAAAGAGGCAAGAGTATTTGGATTCATGGGCTTGGTGGAGAAACCGTACAATATGAGGGAACTTCTGGGGATGGTTCGTGAGGTACTGGATGGGGATTGAGAGTTTTCCCAAGGTAGGCTTTTCCACCTTAATGCCTTGTCCAGTGTTTGATGGTTTGCCTAATTCAACTATTGACTGAGGGGTAGGTGTGAAAAATCAAGACAAAGAAGCAGATGGGCAATCGGGTTCAAAAATCACACATGCTTATGCAAGTCTGTACGATCAGTTGGCTGACATAAAGCACTTTGTCTATTCCGTAACCAGACTCCATGGAGACCGGGATTCGGCGGCGGCCGCCATTTCTAAGCAGGTCTGTGAGATGCGAGGTGGAAGTGACAACGCTGTATGGCTGCTGACAGATCCTCGGACAGTTGAGGAAACGGCTCGGAATGGTGAACTGACAGCCAAGGAACAACGCAGGACAGTGGATTTACATTCTTACAGTGAGGTTAGTCGGGCAATATTGGACCAAAGGGTGGTTTGGGTATCGTCCTCTGAGCGAACTCAAGAATTGTTCCCGGGCTTTCAGTCACCCATACTCTTTCCTATAAAGGGCTCAACAGAGTCTCTTGGTTTCATGGTCTTGGATAACCAAGATCAGATTGAAGCCGAAGACTACCAGTTTGTGTCCCAGTTTGCGTCTATGATTCTGGAGATGTCAGAACTTTATCGACGCTTAGAAGATGAGATAAAACTGCGCCGATCACTGGAAGAGCTGCTCCGGAAAGAGAGAGATACCGCGCAAATGTACCTGGACGTTGCGGGGGTCATTCTGCTGGCCATTGATAAGAACGGAAAAATTGGCCTTCTTAATAGGAAGGGGAGCCAGATCCTCGGCTTTCCGTCGGAAGAGATTGTCGGAAAAAACTGGTTTGAATGTTTCATAAAACCGGCTGATCGAGAGTTTGTCAAGTCGGTGTTCAGCCAGGTCATGGAGAGTCACCTTGATCCCTTTAGCAACGTAGAATATCCCGTACTAACCAAGACTGGAGAAGAGCGTCTGATTGCTTGGAACAAAACCATTATCACCGATGACAGTGGTTTAGCGACGGGGTCTCTCAGTTCTGGTGAGGATATCACCGACCGCAAGCGAGCCGAACAGGAGAAGGAAAACCTCAGAGCCCAGCTACTTCAGACACAAAAGATGGAAACAATGGGGACATTAGCCGCAGGCATTGCTCACGATTTCAACAACATGCTCGCCGTGATACTTGGTTATTCGTCTATGCTCCTTGCAGATAAGAATGAAAAAGACCCGGAGTACCAACAACTCCAGAAAATAGTAAAAACGTCTGAAGATGCCGCAGACCTTGTCCAGAGGATTCGCATATTCGGCAGAAGGGCTGAAATGAATCTTGTTCCCCTGGACCTGAACCATCAAATTGATGAGGTGACGAAGCTCCTCTCAAGTACCTTGCCCAAGACGATTGACATTGAGATTCATCTTACAAAGGACCCGGTAATTATTAAAGCTGACTCCTCTCAAATTGCCCAGATGGTTATGAACCTTGCCGTCAATGCCAATGAAGCAATGCCACAGGGAGGCAGATTATCTATTCTGACCGAGAACATCGTACTGGATGATGATTATTGCCGGTTACTTATGGGAGTAAAACCCGGTGCATACGTCATGCTCACGGTATCGGATACAGGTCGAGGAATAGACAAAAGCTTGATGGAAAGGATATTCGACCCGTTCTTCTCTACAAAAATGAGAGACTCCAGGAAGGGGACAGGCCTTGGGTTATCTGTTGTACAAGGAATAGTGCATCAGCATGGTGGTCACATAACCGTTGAGAGTGAAGTCGGCCAAGGTACCATCTTCAGGATGTACTTTCCTGCACTGGAAGTTGAAAAAGTACCTGAATATGTAGAGAAGGAAATTCCTTATCCTGCCGGTGGTACGGAAACCATTCTCCTGGTTGAGGATTGGGAAGCGGTGAGAGAACTGGGAGTAATCATTCTTGAGAAATTCGGTTATACAGTCCTCAGTGCGTGTGATGGACAAGAGGCCCTTGATGTGTATGAGAAGGAGCAAGGGAACATTTCTCTCGTCATACTGGATATCATTATGCCTCGGATGGATGGCAAGGAGTGCCTTGAGCAACTCTTAAGGATAAATCCGGACGTGAAAGTCATTATTTCGAGTGGTGTAGGTCAGTATGACTTGATTAATGATGTGGTCGAGATTGGTGCAAAGGGTGCCGTGCATAAGCCATACAGCATGAGACAACTTCTGGGGATGGTTCGTGAGGTTCTGGATGCCGGTTGATTTGTGAGCTACTTGCAGAAATCCCTGAAAAACCTGGATTCCGGCTTTCGTCGGAATGACGAAAAGGGACTTTTGCAAGAGGCTCTTGTGGTAAGTACCAACACTATTCATGCCGGAGCGCTCAAGCTGTGAGTTGAGTTGGCTGTCCCCACCATGACAATAAAGAGAGGCTGGTGTGACATTGATGTGCGGCGATCAAAAAACGGATGGACCGGAGAGCGAATGCCCCATGAACCGAGAAGCCTCGGATCTTCACAGTTATAGGGAGAGACTTGAGCGTGGGGATGAGAATACCAGGGTCGAGATTTACCGAGAGATTGGTGAATTAAGGTTTCAGAGCGACTTTCATCTTCTCATTGAAGGTCTGGCCGACCCAAGCGCAAGAGTCACGTCTGTAGTTTCCGAGATATTGACAGAAATTGATGGTTCAAATGTGGTAGGACTGCTTTTGGAATCCCTGCGCAATCAAGATCCGGGTATTCGCTTCAGGGCCATGGGCATTCTGGCTGAATTGGGTTCCGCTGCTCTGCCTAAAGTGACGGCCTATCTGAGCGATGGTGATCCTGACGTTCGGATTGCGTCAGCGGTCATACTGGGCAACAGCGGCCTGAAGGAGTCCTTCTTTGCGTTGAAGGGAGTCATGGAAGACCCGGAAGAAAACATACGTTATGCGGCAGCAGAGGCGCTTGGAAAGATAGGAGAGTCTCAAGCGATACCAGTCTTGATTGACGCGTTGAATGACCCGTGGGTGCGATATGCTGCCGTAGAGTCTCTGGGGATGCTCAACGCAAAGGAAGCCGTTCCCCATTTACTGAGAGTTTATGGAGAAGATGAGTGGGTTCGCCTCGCAGTAATTGATGCGCTTGGAGATATAGGGGATCCCGTGCAGATTGATTTTATTATAGGTGAGATGAGCGGGAACAGTGAAATGATTATGCACGCCTGCTTGAACGCCCTGGCCAAGATCGAACAAAGAAAGCCTAGTGGAGCTTTCGATCGACTCAAGAATACCGGTCTGGACGTAGACTCTATCATTGCTTCCGGTCTTGCCATGCATGATCCCGAGGTAAGAAAACTCGCTATCTGGACGCTGGGGTTAATTGGAACGGAAGATCACATCCCCCTGCTTTTGGGGCAACTCGTCGATTTTGACGATGACATCCGGACTGCGTGTCATGAGGCCCTTCTGAGTGTGGGTTCACGCCACCTGGATGACCTGCTATGTCAATATGGCAATCATGGTGAACCTATCCAAAGGGAACTCATAGAGATTATGGGCAAGATAGGCGACGTAAGAGCTATCCATAAGATCATTCAGGCCCTTGAAGAAGGAGGCGATTCTGTGCGCGAGGCTGCTGCCAGAACCCTGGCTTTCTTCAACGACCGGTCTGTGTTTGACCCGCTTATTGGGCACTTGAATGATCCCAGTGGGCTTGTGCGGAGCGCCTGTGCATTTTCTTTGGGCGCACAAAGGTCTGTCAGGGCCACGCGGCAGTTGATGAGTCTGCTGGAGGATGAGCATTCTGAGGCTAGGGAGTCCGCATCAGAAGCACTGGGGAAGATCGGAACGTCCGAAGTGATCAAGCATGTGGCTGTTCTGCTCAAACACCAGAGGATGGAAGTGAGGCAAGCAGCCGTCCAATGTCTAGGATTGGTTCTGGATAAGAGAACGGAAACCTATCTTATAGAAGCACTGAACAATTCTGACCGAGGGGTGCGCCGCTTTGCCGCCAACATTTTAGGGAAACGCAAAACTGTGAGGGCCCTCAGGCCTTTGATGGTCTCCATGATGGACGAAGATTGGCAGGTCAGAAAATGTGCAGCATCGGCACTGGGTCACATCCGTGACCCGCGGAGCACGACTGCATTACTCGATTCTCTCAACGATGAGAACCTCTGGGTGCGTTACTCCTGTGCGATTGCACTAGGACGGATAGGCGAAGAAAGTGCGTTGCCTGCACTGCGCACGTTACTGCAAAACGATAAGGGACCGGTTCGGATAGCTGCGATGGAAGCGCTGAGAATGCTGAAGGATCCAGGTCTGCTATCAAAGCTAATCGAGTTGAGCAATGATCCTGACGAAGAGGTTCGTGAGGCGGTTGCCGAGACTCTGAGTAGTCTCCACGAGAGCGAGGCAGTCACGGTTCTCGAAAAAATGGTGTCCGACCCCCATCAAAATGTGCGCAAGGCCGCTATGAAGGGGTTGTCAGGCAATCCGAATCGGGGTTGAACCTGCTATGGATTTGTCAGGAGAAGGTTTCCACAAGATTCGGGATCTGATCAACGATCGAAGCGGAATCTGGCTTGGTGAGGCAAAAAATACTTTTCTCCAGGTGAGACTCGCTCCACGCCTCAAGATAACAAATTCGGAAACCCTCAAGGATTACTTTTATTATCTCAAATATGATTCAAACGGAGAAAGTGAGCTGGAAGCACTCATCGATTCGGTCACAGTCAGCGAAACCTCTTTTTTTCGACACCAAGAACAGTTGGAGGATTTCTGTAGTGTGAGTGTCCCTGACCTCGTGAGACGAAAAGAATGGACAGATCCTCTTACTATATGGAGCGCGGGATGTTCCACAGGGGAAGAAGCGTACACCCTTGCTATGCTCCTGATGGAGAATCCTTGCGGCATGCCCCTAGGGTCAATCAACATTATGGCTTCCGATATCAGCCCTTCTTCTCTTCATTCAGCTCGCGAAGGAATATATGACGACCACAGCTTGAGACACGCACCAAGGGATTATCTGGTAAAGTACTTTGAGAAAAAAAGTAGCGGAAAGTACGCAATTCAAGGACAAGTGAAGCGTTTGGTCAAATTCGGCGGCATCAACCTTACGGACTCCCGGGCGACAGGCCGGTTGAGGAACGTGGACTGCATATTTTGCCGTAACGTAATCATATACTTCGATGACAGGCACAAGGTCAAGTGTATAGAGAACTTGTATCAATCGTTGAGGAGTGGGGGATACTTGTTTCTAGGCTATTCGGAGAGCCTGGGGCGATTATCAAATCTTTTTGAGGCGGTCAAACTCAAGAAAACAGTGGTATACATGAAACCTGATGAAGCTTCTCTGTGAACCGCTTTCGGCATCTGATTCGAATATGCGTTCATGGAGGTAACTGTAACAATACCTGGCAACTCATCACGTATCCTCGGAGGAGCAACGATGCAAAAGAAGATCCTGGCTGTTGACGACTCGAGAAGCGTTCGGAAACTGGTGGAATTCACGCTCAAGAATGGGGGCTTCCAGGTGACGACAGCCGAAGATGGCCAAGAAGCACTGGAGATTATGACAAGAGACCTGTTTGACGCCGTCATTCTCGACATCAATATGCCGCGAATCGACGGGTTTGAGTTACTCAAAAGGATGAAGGCGAATGATGCCCTTGTCTCAGTGCCGGTTGTCATGTTGACTACAGAGGGACAGGAACAAGATAAGGAGCAAGCCACAATCTTGGGGGCGGCCGCATACCTTGTCAAGCCATTTAAGCCAACGGCACTCTTGGCTTTAGTGAACGAGGTCTTGTCCCGCTAAGGAGGTCTTCCATGGCAGACAATTCCCAGGACCTGGATGCCCAGTTGCTCGGACAGATGCTGGAGGACTTTCTCGAGGAGTCCGGCGAACATCTGGATCAACTGAACCTGAGTCTCGTCAGGTTGGAAGAAAATCCAGAGGACGAAGAACTGGTCAATGAGATTTTCCGCATTCTCCACACAATTAAGGGTGGCGCCTCTTTCGTGGGATTGGACAATATCAAAGAGGTTTCCCACAAGATGGAGGACGTCTTTGGCGCCATCCGCACAGGCGCCCTCAGAGTCACTGCTTCGATTATCGATACCATGATGGAAGGCCTGGAAGTTTTGAACACTCTCAGGGAAAAGACAACAGCCGGGGATACGATTGAAGTGGATATTTCCTGGATCGTTCAAGAATTGTTGGGAATTCCGGCGGAGCCCGTCCTGGAATATCGAGAAAAGCCTTCAGGGGAAGTCAGATCCGTTGCGCCGCAGGATGTTTCTGCAGGACCAGAAAAAAGGATAGAAAAGCCTCAGCAAGGGCCGGTGTCTAAGAAGTCTGTTCTTGTTTCTGAGACCATCAGGGTTGGAACAGACAAACTTGACAATTTGATGAATCTCGTCGGAGAGCTGATTACTGGGCGCAATCGGTTGAAAGAGTTTTCCAACCGATTCAGGAATGATGAGATGGCTGGAATTGCTTCCACTATTGAGCGTCTTGCAGGCCAAATCCGCTCTGCAGTGATGAGTGTCCGCATGGTGCCCATCGAGAGGCTTTTCATAAAGTTTCCAGGAGTGGTCCGGAACCTCGCACGTCAGCGAAACAAAGAAGTGGATCTGATCATTGAGGGCCAAGATACCGAATTGGACAAGACTGTCCTCGAACAGATGTACGACCCTTTGGTACACTTACTCAGAAATGCCCTCGATCATGGCATTGAGAGGCCGGAGATCCGTAAAAGATTGGGCAAGACACCAGAGGGAAGGATAAGGCTTTCCTCTCGGCATCAAAAAAGCGGTGTGGTTATCGAAGTGGCTGATGACGGACAGGGGATTGATCCGGTAACGATGAGGGATATAGCCTTCAAAAGAGGCTTTATGACCAAAGAAGAAGCCCGCAGCATGACGGATGACCAAGCCATTCGGCTCATCTTCGCCCCCGGATTCAGCACTGCCGAGACCGTCACTGACGTTTCCGGCAGGGGTGTGGGCATGGATGTGGTCAAAGAAAACGTTCAACGATTGAGAGGAATACTGGACGTCCAAACAGTGATGGGAAAGGGTACGAAGTTTCAGATTCAACTGCCGTTGACACTCGCAATCCTCGATGTCCTCATGGTCCGAGTTGCGGGGTTCTGCTATGCCCTACCCCTCAACACGGTCACTGAGACCATGCTGATTTCTTCTTCCGACATCAACACCATGGAAAAGCAGGAAGTGATTTTTGTGCGCGGGAGAGCCCATCCCTTGAAGAGACTCGGTTCAATTCTCCAGAGCGGATCCCTGGTCGATTTCACTAACGGGACAGTTCCCGTCGTGATAGTAGGACTGGCTGAAAAGCGAGTGGCTCTCGCTGTTGACGAGTTACTCGGCAAGCAGGAAGTGGTCATGAAGCCCCTCGGAGATTACCTGGGAAGGGTCGAAGGAATCGAAGGAGCCTCTGTCTTGGGGGACGGGACCGTTACACTGATAGTAGACGTAGAAGCGGCACTAAGAATGGAAGACACATTCTGAGGCTATCTCGGAGACCAAAGGAAGGTGGAATATGAACATTTTCGGGAATCTCAACATGGGGACCAAGATTCTGGGGGGCTTCGGCATCGTACTTTTGTTGATGGCTATTATGACCTGTGTGCTTATACGTGAGAATAACATTGCGACTAACAAATTCGTGTTTGTTGTTGAGCACGATCTCCCGGTTATCGAGAACGCAGCGGATTTAGATCACATGCTCATGGATATGCAAAGCAGTTATCGCGGATTTCTGCTGACGGGTAAGGACGAGTTTCTCGGCTATTACAACAAGGCAAAGACGGAGTTTTTCCCGCTTCTCGCTGCCGAGAGAAAACTAGTGAGCAATAATCTCCAACAGGTTGCGGTACTGGATGAAATCAAAGATCTCGTTGAAAAGTGGATTCAAAGCCAAACTGAAGTTGGCATTCGCAGACGCCACTCTTTAGTGGAGGAAGCGGTGGACTATGGTGATTTCATGAAGGGGCTCGCAATCTTGATCACTGAGGGCAAAGGTCAGGTGGACCAGATTAGGGCTAGGTTTGACGCCTTTCAGCGGGCTGAGAGGGAAGCGAACAAGAGACGAGCCAAAGAGGCTGAGATTGCGAATTTCCAGTTGGATTATCTATTCGTCGGTATGACCATTGCCATCATCCTCATCGGACTCGTGGTGGGCATAATAATATCCCGCCGTATTCAGAAGCCCCTGCGGCAGGTGATTAGTCAACTGGACTTGCTCGCAAGTGGGGGAGCCGACCTTTCATTCCGCCTGCCGGCCGAAAAAAGTGACGAAATCGGATTACTTGGCAAGTCCTTCAACAATTACATGGCAAGTCTGGCTGGGATCATGGGAAGACTTGTTGACGGTTCGGTGAAGCTCGCGTCAGCGTCAAAAGAGATTAGCGCTACCAGTACGGAAATGGACCGGGGAATGCAAAGCCAGCTAAGTCAGGTCCTTAAGACCTCTTCGGCCATGGAGGAAATGTCCAGTTCCATTCAAGAGGTTTCCAAGAACGCCCGAAGCACATCTGATGCTGCCGTGGCAACCTCCAACCATGCCAGAGACGGATCGGAGAAGGTTCAAACTACTGTGATGGGGATCGAGGCCGTCAATGAATCAATCAGGAAACTGAATCAACGAACCCGGGAGATTGGAAAGGTAGTCCAATTAATAGGCCAGATTGCCGCCCAGACCAACATTTTGGCTCTGAATGCCGCTATTGAGGCAGCTCGGGCCGGAGAGCACGGCAGAGGTTTTGATGTGGTGGCCGAGGAGATACGGAAGTTGGCCCAGCGCACCACCCAGTCAACGGAGGAGGTCGCTGGTGTCATTGAGGAGATCCAACAAGAAACCAGTGACGCTGCCCAAATGATGGAAAAGGGTACCGCAATGGCCAAAGAGGCCCGTCAGATGCTCATGGATATCGTAGAGGGGATCATCTCCACAACCGACATGGTGCAGGTCATTTCCACCACTTCGGCCGAGCAGGCCAGGACTGCGGAGGAGATCGCCGACGCTTTCCAGAAAATCGCTGCAGTGAGCCAGCAATCAGCAGAAGGGGCCAAAGAAATGAGCAAAGCCATTCAGGACATAACCGATCTCTCCACTCAACTCAAAGAAATCAGTGGACAGTTCAAGATCTAGGACATGCTGTTCCAAATGAGGAAAAGACTGAACGAGAACTGCCTGACCTTCCGCAATACCTGATGAGGAAGGAGGAACACTGGAAATGGATGAGCAAAGAGAAGCGACTCAGGAAACCAAGGCTCGTGGAGAGATGGTGACTGATGAAGAAGCAATCCATGAAGCAGAAACATTGGGAGCAATATCTGACGGGCTTGCGGAAAACGCTACTGACAATGGAATTCCACCAGCAGATGTCACTCCTGGGGTGAAGCAGTCCAGGAATCCCGGCAAGCACTTTGAGGACGGGTCCCTGCGGGTGGTGGTTTTCAACCTGGCCGGCCATGAACATGGCGTGGACGTCAGACGGGTCAGGGAGATTATTTTGGAGCCTCGAATCTCAACGGTGATCGAAGCTCCGGATTTTGTGGATGGGGTCCTCGAGTTGAGGGGAAAAATTGTTCCTGTGATTGACCTGAGAAAGCGGCTGCAGTTGGCGCATGTTCGAAAGCCCGATGAGACTTCCGTCATTATCATCGTGCAGTTGGGCAAAAAGATGGCCGGATTTGGGGTGGATTCCGTTTCGGAGCTTATGACTGTTCCAAACGAGTTGATTCAGCCCCCAACGGATATCGTGGGAGGCATAGGAAGCAATTTCATAGACGGATTGGCCTACGTAAACCAACGTCTCTTGGTGATTCTGAACTTGGATGCAATGCTGTCCTTGGATGAAAAAAGGCAACTGGAAGAGGAAGGTTTGGGAGTAGGGGCCGAGGACTGGGAGGAAGAGTCTAATAATATAAGAGAGTTGACCTTCAAGAGAATTATAACCTTTGAGCTGGATAGGGAAACGTACGGGGTAGCAATAGGCGAAGTGGCAGAAATCATGGAGATGGCTCCCATCATGCCACTGCCCCGCGTTTCGGCTTTCATCATGGGTCTGGTGAACCTCCGAGGCGCCATCGTGCCCATAGTTGATCTGAGAGTTCGATTCGGACTGGACCGAAAGGCATGGTCACGAGATAGCCGCATTATCATCATGAAAGAGAAGAACCTCCTGGTAGGAGTGGCGGTGGATAGTATGTGGGAATCCCTGAAACTTCTTGAAGACTCCTTTCAACCCCCACCGCAGGGCGTGGCCAAAATCGACGCGGAGTATTTCAAAGAGATATGCTCTGTGAAGGGACGTATGGTCTGTGTTCTGGACATCAAGAAAATCTTGTCCGACACAGCCGGGACGAGTGCTCCAGGCTCCGTGGGTAGCATTGCGTAGCCACATTCTGTCCCCATGTTGGAATAATCAAGAGACGGGAAAATGAACAGCATACGAGTCCTGGTGGTTGACGACTCGGCCTTTCTTCGCCGAAGCCTTTCGCGCATGCTGGAAACCGAGCCACGAATCAAGGTGATCGGTACGGCTGCAAACGGCCAAGAGGCGGTTGAAATGGCAAACAGCCTGCGCCCGGATGTGATCACCCTTGATGTGCTGATGCCTGTCATGGATGGTATTACGGCCCTCAGACATATAGTGAGGGATACAAACGCCAGGGTGGTCATGATCAGTTCGGTGACCCAAGAGGGCGCCGATCAAACTATTGAAGCTCTTTCATTAGGAGCCTTCGATTTCATTGCCAAACCTTCAGGGCCAACATCTCTTGACATCGGGAAAGTCAGGAGCGAGTTGATCCATAAAATTATAACAGCATACGAGGGCAAGACGAGACCGCCGGTTCCAGGAGATGTTGCGGCCCAGAAATTCAAGCAGATAGTATCAGGAATTTCAGCCGTGGCCTCGGCGTTTCCTGATAGAACCACCATTTCGGGTGAATGGGTAAGAAACAAGAAGGAGTTGATCGCTATAGCAGCTTCAACAGGGGGGCCGGCAGCACTTCAAGTCGTACTGGCTGGTCTCCCTCGGGACCTTCCAGCAGGCTTGGTGATGGTCCAGCACATGAGCGATGGTTTTACCAAAGCGTTGGCGGAAAGGCTCGACAGTGTTTCACCATTGGAAATAAAGGTTTGCGCCACTTCAGAAATGATTCGTCCCGGCATTGGGTTGCTGGCTCCCACCGGAAGCCACTTGACGGTAAAAAGGATCCACGGGAAGCTTCATGCCATCCTGAGTTCGTACCCGGACCTCACGATGCATCGCCCATCAGCGGACATTCTTTTTCGTTCTGTTGCGGAGGCCTGTGGACCAAGCGGGTGCGCGGTAATCTTAACAGGCATGGGCAATGACGGAGCCGAAGGAATGAAAGAGATCAGAGCACGTGGTGGGACAACTATTGCGCAGGATGAGGCCACATCAGTCGTCTTCGGAATGCCCAAGGCTGCCATCGAAAAGGAAGGAATCCAAATTGTCGCTCCCCTGGGAAACATATCAAAACTAATTTTGGCATCTCTGTCCTGACAGCAAGAGATCGAATCGGTGGTTTACTCTTTATGGGGACTGGAGGATCAAGAAATGGCCAACCCTTATGCAATCCTCTGCAACCAGTTAGCGCACCTGAAGCGCTTCGTCTACTCCATGCCTCAACTTCACGTAGAGCGTGAGTCCCTGGCGGTTCTCCTTTCCAAACAGATGAGGGATCAGACAGGTGGAAAAACCAATGGTATATGGCTGATGAGAGGCCCGCAGAGCGTGGAGCAAACGGCCCATAATGGTGAACTGGTTGGGCTGGACAAACGCCGCGTGGCGAACATCGACTCCTTTGATCCAATTCGACTTGTCATTCGGGATCAGCTAGTGGTATGGCCAGCACCTTGCTACGACATGAACACACTGTTTCCAGAATTTCAGGAGCCTACACTGTTAGCCATAAAGGGCCAATCCCAGACTGAGGGCTTCTTGGTATTGGATCAGGCAAGAGCGGAAGATATGGAGATGTACCAGTTTACCCTGGAGTTTGCGGGGCTGATTCTCAACATCTGTAGCCTCCAGATGAAGGTTGAGGAACAAGAAAAGGAGCTGACCGATGTGACACAAATGCTGCTCGCTGCGCACGCTCAAATGGCAGCCATCCATAATGTGGGGATGAACGTTGCAGCGGTTGAGGATCCGAATCGATTCTGCCAAATAGTGGCCGACGCATTGGTCACCGAGTTTGGGGTCGGCAAGACCGCCGCCTTCGTCCTAGACCATGATTCCAATGAATTGATCGGCGTCTCACAAAGTGGAGGATCCAAAGAGATCGCGGGATTGAGGTTGCCCGTGGCTGAGAACATTGCTGTAAAGCGATGCCTTGATTCGTCAAGAATTGTCACCCACCGAGACTATCCGGGCGAACTGCAATTGGGGTCAAACCGACTACGGGATTGGGTCCTGTTTCCCTTCAAAGGCAGGCGGCGGGTACTCGGTGTCCTTGGAGTAGAGATCGGGGATGAGGACGCCAGTGATTCGGTATCAGTTCTAGTTAATCATGCCGGTCAGGTACTGGAAAGTCTTCTGCTTCACGAAGAGCGTCAAAGGATCAATGAGCGGTTGATGGCCCAAACAGACGAACTGACCAGATTGAATGAGCAGCTTAAACAACTCTCTTTGGCCGACCTTAGGGCCAAGGAAGCTGCCGAAAAGGCCAGTCGAGCAAAGAGCGAATTCCTGGCGAATATGAGCCACGAGATTCGGACGCCGATGAACGGTATCATTGGCATGACGGAACTTGCCTTGAATACCGACTTGAATGACGAGCAGCGGGAATATTTGGAGGCGGTAAAAATATCCGCTGACTCACTACTCACTTTGATAAACGACATTCTGGACTTTTCCAAGATTGAGGCCGGCAAATTGGAACTCGTACCAATCGACTTCAGCATGAGAGACTGCATAGCAAACACGCTGACCACTCTTGCCGTTATCGCTCACAAGAAAGGGCTGGAATTAATTTATGAGATCCCTGCGGAAATTCCCGATGCCGTGACTGGAGATCCGGGACGGCTCCGACAAATCTTTGTGAATCTGGTAGGAAATTCTATTAAGTTCACTGGAAAGGGGGAGGTGTCTGTTCGAGCCCAATTGGAATCGGAAACCGACACCGAAATATGCTTGCAGTTTTCCGTCACAGACACGGGTATCGGAATCCCTTTACACATGCAAGAGAAGATCTTCGATTCTTTTGAGCAGGCCGACGGGACTACAACAAGAGAATATGGTGGGACTGGGCTTGGTCTGGCAGTCTCCACTCTACTAGTCCGAATGATGGGTGGGAGAATCTGGGTTGAAAGCGAGGTCGGCCGGGGTAGCACATTCAGTTTCACTGTTCATCTTGGACTCCAGACCGAGCCGAAAGGCATGTCCATTTGCGTCGAATCTTCGAGTTTGAAGGATCTGCATGTGCTCGTGGTTGACGATAATGCTACAAACAGACGAATTCTGGAACAAATGCTGGCTTCGTGGCACATGAGGCCTGTGTCAGTTGCTAGCGCAGCGGCAGCTATAGAGGAGATGAAGCGTGCTCACAAAAGTGGCACCCCGTATGTAGTGGTTCTAATCGATTATATGATGCCGGTAACAGATGGGTTCCTTTTGGCTGAACAGATCAAGAAGGATACTGACCTCAAGGATGCGATCTTGATCATGCTCACGTCTGCAGGTCAGAGGGGCCATGCTGCCAAGTGTGTGGAGCTAGGTATAGCGGCTTACTTGCTGAAACCGGTCAAGCAGTCTGAATTATTGGAAACAATGTGCTCGTTACTGCAAAAAACCTCCCCTGGGAAAACTCGTGCGGCCCTGTTAACACGCCATGCAATAAGAGAGAGCAGGCGCCGTCTGAACATCCTTCTTGCTGAAGACAATCCCATCAATCAGAAATTAGCTACCCGACTGCTGCAAAAGATGGGGCACAGTGTAACGGTAGTGGAAAATGGGCGACAAGCATTGGCTGCTTTTATGAAGGACCAGTTCGATGTCATATTGATGGACATCCAGATGCCCGAGATGGATGGGTTCGAAGCTACTGCTGCAATCCGAGGAAGAGAGAAGTCCCAAGATGGGACGACACATATTCCTATTCTGGCCATGACTGCCCACGCCATGGCAGGTGATCGTGAACGCTGCATCGAAGCAGGGATGGACGGTTACGTATCTAAGCCCATCAACGTGCAAGAACTCGTCGAAGCCATGGAAAATCTCCCAACAAGAAGCCAATCAACAGATTAGCAGGCGCTGATACTGTTTGCTAGCTGCAAGCAGCGCCGCTGCCTTTCCCGGTCAGCGGTCAGGCACCATGGGCATGAATAATTATTCCTTTTCTGCCTTTCAGTATAGCCCTGCTGGACGTCTTCCTCGCCGTCCTCCGGAGATGGATTACCGGGAGAAAGGTTTTTCTGCCGGACTCGGATCACCTCCATCACCGGCTCGTGGAAAAATTCCGTAAGCCCAGACGGGTTGTCGCGATATTTTATAGTTTTAGCGCTCTGCTCTCAGTAATGACTCTTTTCCTGGTACTTGGACCACAGTCAGAATTTGATATGGTATTGGCGGCAGTCTCCGGCCTTTTTTTCATTGGCGTGTTGGTGGCAATACTGAAACTCTACAGAATTGAGAACCTCGGTAAAGCAATTGAGAACAGGCCCCATTTTCAGTTCGTGACCACTTATCGCGCTTTCATGAGTGGTAGGATTTTTAGATCTGACTCCTTTGATGCACTGATATCTTTGTTGGAATCTGGGGTAAAGGATCTGGAGTTCGACAGCGTGGAGGTAATTAGCCACGGGCGTACGCTTGGCTACTGGTCAATCCCGGAAAAAATTCATCCCGAAGCTCCTCGTTGTCATGAGGCACTGTCGTTCAACGAAATCGGCCTAACAATAAAATGGGTCGTGCCAACACATGACAGCCAGAGCTACCAAAAATTTCTGGGGGTAACTTGGTACGCTTTTGTTAAAGAACTTGGAGACAAAGCGGTGAGTCTTACGACGCAACCGGCTAGACTTGCACAGGCTCAACCCATTACTGTGACAGGTCGAATCTCGCCGGCAGAACCTCATTGACTCCGCTCGCTCACAAGCCAGAGTAAAAACGTGAGGGTTGGAATGGAATGGAACTTAGCGCATAAGCTTGACTACTGACTGCTAACCCAGAATAGCATCAATTTGCGTCTGATCTGATTCCATGACATAGGAGATACCCGATACGGAAGCCGCCTCCCGAGTCAATGATACCAAGTCATTTCTATCAATGTACTGCAGAGCAAACTTTCTGGCACCGGCCATAAGTTGTTGCAGCCCTTGTCGCAATCTATCAATGTAAGAATACACACCCATTGCACCCGGCGGTAATTTTCTGAAATCGTCGCCGAATCGTTCTTTCAGTTGTGCCCCCACAGCGAAAAGGGATAGATAACCATCCTGCACGTTCTTGCCAACAAGTTCCATCTTTTCAGCAGTCAGTTTACCGTTGGTTTTTCCTACCATGGCCGCAGTCATAAGACCACGCCCAAGGCAAATTGCTTTGACATGAGGAGCACCAAGAGCAAGAGCTTTGAAAATGTGGTCCTCTAGTGAGAGACCTCCAGCGATTGCCAGCGGAGGAATGTAGGCGCCCTTTGCCTTCAACTTTTCACACATCTGATACGCTAGGCACTCGAGATATACGGTTGGAATTCCCCACTCATTCATCATTCGCCATGGACTCATTCCTGTGCCTCCGCCCGCTCCGTCTATGGTGAGAAGATCTACCTTTGCATCCGAGGAAAATTTGATGGCCCTCGCCAAATCAACCGGTCGGTACGCACCGGTCTTGAGGGTTACATATTTGGCGCCAAGTTTGCGCAAGTGTTCCACGCTCTTGTGAAAACCTTCTTCGGTAACCATGCCTAGCCTTGAATGCCTCTCAAATTCGGTGATTCCTCCACTCTCAAAAGCTTTCCTGGCTGCCGATGTGGTGGGATCGGGCAAGACGATGTAATCGCGTTCCTTAAGCTGCATAGCCCTTTCAAGAGTGCTAAGCTGAACTTCTCCACCGATGTCTTTGGCGCCCTGACCCCACTTAAGCTCAAAAATCTTGACCCCAAGCTTTTCGATAACATACTCAGGTACGCCTAGTTTTGTGTCTTCCACATTAGCCTGTACTATTATTCCGCCCTTGCCCTCGTACCAGCGATTATAGATGTCTATGCGGCGCTCCATTTCAGGCGATTTCACAATGCGACCGTTCTTGAACTCAGCTTGCCTATCCATTCCGCATATGTTTTCACCTGCAATCACTATGACCCCTGAAATTGCCGCCCCTACCGCCATTTCCTCCCAGTTAATCCTGCCTATGTAAGTGGAACCAACAGCTCCTGTAAAAACAGGGAACTCCATCTTGATGCTTCCGTCAACTCCTATAGCCGTCGTACAATCCACTGCCGGGAAAACCGCCTTGTCTGAATCCGCTTCCACCCCAACAGCCCCCACGCATGTGCCCTGAATATTGAAATGGGAAAGATCAACGGGATAATCCTTCTCCGAACCAGCGGTTATTTTACCGTATGGCTGTGGATAAATCGTTTCACGTCCTCTGATTGCAGAGCGGCCGATTTCACACGGACCAGGACAACCGTCCAGACATGTCACACAGATTCCTGATATTGGGGCTGGTTCAACTCTGGTCTTGGTCTTGGTTGCTGCACTACGATTTGGTTTACTGAAAGACATGATTTTCCTCCGCTACTAAAGATACGAGTTATTTTTTCCTCTCAAAGGGAACGAACGCCTGCTTGGCCAACGGAAACTCTGAGGCACGGGGTACAGATTAGCTAAACTTAGGCGCAACAAAATTTAATAGCTGTCATTAGCCTTTCTAACAACCTAATAGCGCTTGTTAGTGCGGGTGAATATACAATACACAGGGACCGCCCGCAAGCAGAAAAAAATGAAAATATCTTGAATTATCTCCTGAAATACGTAAGTCCGGACTTATAGCCCCAATGCCGAGCTAATGGGGCTACTCTATGCACCAGGACCCGTGCCTCTGATTGAACGCTCGCTCTTCAGCCACGTCCGACATGCCAACGAAATCCCGCCGGCGAGACAGTAAGCACAAGCGGTGAGTACCCAGAGAGCCGTGAAACCGTAAGTCATTGCCAACACTACTGCAAGTGACGACGAAATTACCGAGCTGAAACCATTCACTGCCCAGGCCAACGGCATGGTACCCTCAGAATTGCGCCGCAAAATCGAAAGGCCCCACGGAAAAGCCATGCCCAGCGGAAAGCCAAGGGGAACCATGAGCGCCAATGCAATAATCACCTTGCCCACCATTGATATCCCTGAAGTTACCTGAAAGATCTTGGGAATCATAACAGATTCGGCCAGTATGGTTACAGCGGCCCCAGCCAGGACCACTGTAATTCCGAAACGAATTCTTCCAATGACATAGGGCTGAGTCATACTGCCCACACCGGCAAAAAACAAGAAACCGCCCAGTACAACAGCCGCGGCTACCACCGGGTCCCCAAGAAATCTGGTGAAAATTTGAATAAGGCTTATTTCAAGAAACATGAAACCACAGCCGATAGCCGAGAAAAAAACGACCATCCATACGATCAAGGGGATAGAATGGAATTGCTTCCGTCTCAGCAGGATGAAGATCGGAGTGGATAGCAAGATGCCGGCCGCGATCACGGTCCACCCCAATGACAAAATCAGCATCAAGAAACCCAGTTCTGACCGTGTTGGCCAGAGCGGACCAAATATCTCCCTTAGTTTGGTGAACGCCGACCACCTAAAGAAATCATAGAAGAACGGTCGGTCGTCAGTTGCGGGCCTAATCCAGCATAGCCATTCGCGATAAAAGTCATTTCTCTGGGGCGATAGTAGTTTCTGAAGGGCGTGATAATACCAGGAGACAATAGTTCCAGGTGGACCGGGAAAAACGTGAAACCGGTTGGTGTCTTCAGGCCGAACGCCGGGAAACCATTCCGCATCCCAGGACATTGCAGCACAGGTCTGTCGGAAGTTGTCAATAACCTTCGGTGACAACGGCGCCCTGGACGCAACAGTTGCGCAGGCAAGCTCGTCTCTGGCCATGGCTATTCGTTCGCCGGGGTCTGGTAAACCTATCCATTCAAGGGCTTCGATCCAGGTTGCAGGGACCTTGATGTTGTCCCTTGGAGGGTCCTGAATCCCTCTGACCACGCACGCCACGCCCGAAAGCGAAAGTGATTCAATACATTTGGCAAATCCTTCGACCGTGGCGAGATAATCTTCACGCAGACCTCCCACACCAACTGATCCTGGAGAAAAAGCTTCCAAGGCTGCCAGTTGGACAATATCGAATTTCAAGTCAGTATGGTCCAGGAACGCCCTGGGCTCTGTGATTTCGACACGAATTCTCGGATCCTTCAACAACTGGCTTGAGTGCTTCGTTAGGACTTCAACGACATTTGGGTCGGGTTGGACCAGGACAATCAGTCGCGCTGAACTCCTGCGTGCCAGCCAAATTTGCACGCCTCCTGCCTCGCCGAGAATCAAGACTTTGTCGGGTTTCACCAGTTTGTAGGGGAGGGCGAACAAAGTCCCTTCAACGAAACCGGCTTCTTCAGGCACGCCAATGATAGGAATGGATCCCACCTGGAAACCATCCTTCAATATGATGTCCATAGGAGGTGGAGGGATTTCGGAATTCAGAGAGAGCAGGGAATGAAAATGAGGACTTGAGAAAACGTCTATTCTTCCTCGTATGCCATTGAGGGTTAAGGTGTTCCTTGCGCTTCCCTGTTGCTCGAGAATGCGCACGTAAGATAGGATTTTGTGCTGATCAATGTTAAGGGGCAAAATAATGTCGGTCCGAGTAAATAGCGAGATTCCAAGAGCGATGGCGCAGGCGGCAAAGGCTCCCCAATACGCGCGTGAAAGTGATCTCAGCATAACCAACACGAAAGGTAGGGATCCCAGCATTGCTAACAGAGAGAGCGGTACCGCCAGCCCGTTTGGTGGAACCATCCCCAACAAGGTGATGCCTCCCGCTGCCCCTGCTGCACTTCCCAGGAGACTAGCTCCATACACGGTATTGGAGACTTCGCCACTAATCATGAGCGAAAGACAGATAGCTGTGCCGGCCACAAGAAAAGGAAATGTATGAACGATCCAGAACAAGACCCACCAGCCGACTGCACGGAGAAAATCGCCTGGAGCAAAGTACACGGTGAGGGGAACAGTCTCTCCTAATCTCAAACAGACAGGAATAGATACAGCGAAGGCCAGCAAGGCCCATGAAAGGACCTCTTCTTGGTGTCGTTGCACGGGAGCCCTAAACAGGTACAGAAAAGTTCCGCTGACACCGAATCCCAGAAGAGCACAGCTTATGATGAGAAATGAAAAATGATGGTACCTGGCTATCAACAAACAGCGCATGAGCCCCAACTGCCAGGCAAGGGCGCAGAACGACACGGAGAAAACGGCTAACGCGATGCTCAACGGAAACCGGCTTGCACTACTTCCGGTCATGAACTGAAAACAGCTTTCCTCTGCAACGACCCTGGTTCGGGTGTATGAGGGTAATGAGGCACATCAGTTTTGAATCATGAGGTGTTTTCCGTCTCAGTCTCCGGGACCGTTTCGGATAAGTGGAACGAACCTCACCAGCGTCAGAGTCTCTGAGCGGCGTCTGCCATCCATATCCTTGGTGACCAGCAAGAGACGCTGGGTCTCAAAATTCCCGCCCACAGGAATAACCATTCTCCCGCCGGGGGCCAGTTGCCCGAAAAGCAGAGGGGGGATATGCAGGGCCGCACAAGTAACAATGATGCGGTCAAAGGGTGCGAATTCAGGCCAACCATAGTACCCGTCGGCCTGGAGAGTCTTAACCGTTGAGTATCCTAGATCTTTCAGCCTACCGGTTGCGGATTCGTAAAGGGGCTGGATGATTTCAATGGTGAAAACAAGAGGCGTTACTTCGGCAAGTATGGCTGCTTGGTACCCTGATCCGGTACCTATTTCAAGAATTTTCATGCCGGGCTTTATTTGGAGGGCTTGGGTCATAAGCGCCACGATGTATGGCTGAGAGACGGTTTGCCCGTAACCTATGGGGACCGGCCCATCTGCATACGCGAGACGTCGGTTAACCTCAGGAATGAACAGGTCCCTCGGAACCTTCAGCATGGACTTCAGTACTGCCTGGTCGACAATATCAGTACGGCCCAGCCCTCTTAGCTGCGTCTCGACCATCTGTTTGCGTTCCTGTAACCGCTCTGGAAAACTTGATTTTACATCAGATTCATTGGCCAGCACAGTCCTGAAGTGACTCTGGATAGGAAACAGAAGGAAGCAGAAAGCTGAAAGCAAGAACACCATTAGGGTGACAATTAAACTTTTCACATTATTTCCCGCTTCCCAGGAGAATTTGATATTGACGGGTAGTCCAACTGTTTCTGCATAATCAGAGCGTCATCCTTGATCTCGGTATAGTAGTTCTTCCTGAAACCGATCACATTGAAACCGCTTTTTTTGTATAGATTCCTGGCAGCGAGGTTTCTCCTCCCTACATCGAGAACGATTCGCTTGAGACCATCACTCCTGCACATCCTTTCGAGCACGTCCATGATGGCCTTGCCGTGGCTTTGTCTCCTCAAGTCAGGATGCACGGCTATATTCAGCACGTGAGATTCATCCAACACCTCCCAGAAACAGACGTAGCCAATTATACGATCCCCCACAGTGAACACCAGTTGGCGTGCGATTCGATTGGACATTTCTTCCAGGAACATATTCCGAGACCAAGGAGTCCCATAAGAACTCCTTTCAATGTCCATAATTTCGTCGATGTGTTCCGGCAGCATCCTCATTATCTGGAATCCCGGACTCTCGCCCATAGTGCAAAACCTCAAGATTTCAACCCAGCAAACCCAAGATGAAACTTCCTCCGAGTGCCGCCAAGAATCCAACAAGGAACAAGATCGTATGACGTGTGTGTTCCAGACCCACCAACAGATCGATTATTCCCAGCAGAGGAACTACGAAAAAGGCCGTTCCTAAAGCCCTCATCACGATAGGTGGTATTAGGGGAACTAAATGGGCCAAAAAGAACGTGCCGAACAGGATGATTGGAACCAGAAACAGGAAAGCTAAAGAAAATCCCAGGCCCAATGCCGCAGCAAAGTAAGGGATCACTGCGCGCTCCCCTCCTGAAAACTGTACTTTTTCAGCGGCATGAGCGATCTTGCCCACTAAAGTTCTCAAGAGAATATCGAGTTTGGTTCCTAGGAAAGCTATAGGCAAGAGAGTGACAAAACTCAAAAAGACAATGGACAACAACTCCGCCCCCGTTTCGGTTCTGACCGAAGCCGAGACGGCAGAATTCGCTATAGAAGCTAGTGTGACATCAGGGCTGATAAAACCGCCGACCGGCGGACGCCGAAGCCACAGCAACTCAAACAGAAGCCCGGAAGCAAGGCCTGCGTTCAGATCTCCAACGATCCAACCGACAAGAGGACCGGAAACAATGGGCCTTGAGACCATTACTTGAAAGATCTGGAATCGATCCAGCCACAACAGACCTCCACACGCTCCAGCGATAAGAGCCTCTGTAATCATAAGACACCACTTAAAGGACGAGTGTTGGAACCAGACGCCCCCAAGTAATTCCTGGAATCCCCATTTTGAGAGAAAGAATGCTTGGTCAGGTCTCTGGAAAGCATCGTAAGACTTCGGACAGATCTAACGGCTTCTCGAAAGGCACACTCTGAATGACGACTTTGACGCCTTCTGCCAGTATGGTCCGCAGATCCCTGAGGCCGTCTTCTCCAACCATGACTGATCTGCTCAAGCAAATCGTCATATTATTGGTTCTGAGATTCCCCAAATTCAGGTTATTGAAGCCTACGCCGGCTCTTTTCAGCCGGAGAGCGTCCCTGGGACTGTCTACAAGTACAATTCTCTTGACCTCATTTGCTGCAGTGTCTCTGAGCAACGTCGCAACTCCCTGGACTGTGTCAATTACAATATTCACGGAGTAGGGAATGGCAGACTGCATGATCATCTTTTGCAGGAAATCATTAGCGAGGGAGTCATTCGCGATGAGCAACTCCCGGGCACGCGTAGAAGGAAGCCAGCCCTCAAGAATTTGCCCATGAACCAACCGGTCATCCACCCGAACAAGAACTATGGGCATACGAAAACCTCGAGGGAACAGAGGCAACACTCATCAGAGAGTTCCTTTGCCACCGTTTCTCCTCCCAAGCCTCTGCCTCAAGACTTCTCCGGCCAAAAAAATGTTTTCCTTACCAGCCTCAGATGCCAATTTTGCCAGTGAACCAAGGTCATGCTCCGTCCTACTGTTTATCGCCTTAATTATCATGGGCAGATTCAGACCCGTCACAACTTCCACTCTTCCGTCCTCAAGAAAAGAAAGAGATATGTTAGTGGGAGTGCCGCCGAAAAGATCAGTCAAGATTAGTACACCTTCGCCTGCATCAACATTATTGATGGCCCGTGCAACGCTTTCCCTAACCAGATCGGGTGACGCGGCGGGATCTATAGAAAGGGCCAACAAAAACTCTTCAGAATTCAAACCTATGAGTCGAGCAGTTTCTATGAACTGGGTTCCCAATTCTCCGTGAGTTAATATAAGAATTCCAATCATAGTCAATTTTCCCGAGAAAATACGGGTTTCTTCACTTTAGCCATCATTGCACTCGATCCACCGAATACGGGCCATCGACCAATTGATCCGGTTCGATTTCCTCCGTTCGTCGTCTCACGCCGATTCCCGTTCAAATGGCTAATTAGCCATGACTTTTTGAGTCTGCCGGCCTCAGTCTTTTCCCTCATGGAACGATTTCCCGGTGCCGAACTTCCACACCCGTGTAGCCGTGTTGACTCAACACCCAGGCAATGTGGTTTGCCACGACGACTGAGCGGTGGCGTCCTCCAGTGCATCCTATGGAAATGGTAAGGTACCGCTTCCCCTCCCTTATGTAAAGGGGTAAAAGAAAAACCAACAGTTCTTCAAGTTTTTCCAGAAACGTTTGGGTAGTTATGTGCGACCGCACCCAATCCACCACTTCCAAGTCACGGCCATCCTTGTTCTTGAGATGTTCATTGAAATACGGGTTGGGAAGAAATCGTACGTCCAGCACAAGGTCGGATTCCATCGGAAGTCCCTTGCCGTATCCAAAGGAGTTGATCACAATCTTAGGGACATCTGTCTGAGAACTCTCAAAAACCTTTATGACCTCTTCGCGCAACTGATGGACCGTCAGGTCCGACGTATCTATTACCCAATCAGCTTTTCCCTTGATTTCCTCCAACTCGCGTCGCTCTTTGCCGATACCGTCCAACACGTTTCCGGCAGCCGCCATAGGATGTTGTCGCCGTGTCTCACTGTACCTCCGGACAAGGACTTCATCCCTGGAATCCAAGAACAAAATCTCCAGTGACGCGTTCTTGGCCTCCAACGAGTTAAGGATTTCCGAATAACGAGGCGACACCCTTCTTTGCCTCGTGTCTATCACCAATGCCAAGTGGGTTAGTTCACCCCCTCTTGAGTCAGTCAGTTCGAGCAGTTTGGGAAGCAAATCCACGGGCAAGTTGTCTACACAGAAAAAACCTACGTCCTCTAGGGTATGAGCTACCGTGGACTTTCCTGACCCTGAAAGTCCTGTAACGATAACAATTTTTCGTTTAGTCAAAATACCCCTTTTCCTTTTCTGATAATACGGCGACTAAAGTTTCTCAACATATCACGGCATGACATGCGTATCAATCAAGGCCTTGAAGACCGATAAATGAAAAAAGAGTTGACAATCGGGACTACATATTATAATTCCAATATTCATATATAAAAAATGCACCGGGAGGATGTATGAAGTCCAGGATTCGATCTTTAGTCATCTCAATCATTGTAATCTCTTTCCTGTCGGTGGCAATGCCCTTTTTTTGTTTCGCGTCCGATCCAGCTTCGGCCGCTAATATTTTCTTGTATCCAAGGCCCCACAAGGTGGCGGATCTTGTTCTTAAAAGCCCTTCCGGTCAGACCGTATCACTGAAAGACTTTCGTGGGAAGGTTGTAATTCTTCATTTTTGGTCCATAAACTGCCCGGCTTGTCGGATGGAAGAACCTTTTCTTGAACAACTCAAGCGCAGTTTTGGCCCTTCTGGTCTGGAAATTCTCGCTGTGAATCTGGTTGACTCGCCTCAAGCCATTGCGAGTCACGCGGTCAGCAACCGGTTGTCGTTTCCCATCCTGGTTGATGGAGGCCAGGGTTTCCAACTGAAAGTTGTTAACATGGCCGGCAAGAGTACGGCATTTGTGGTCAATTCATCGCACGAGGCTATCCTGGAAGTGCCGGGGTTTCCAACGACGTACATAGTTGATTGCCGGGGTAGTGCGGTAGGCTACAGTGTTGGGTGTGCCAGATGGGACAGCACGTACGCTCTGAACCTTATTCAGAAGCTCGTGGCGGAAGCCAAGACATGCGGGTTGGGTCAATCTCCGAGCGAGGGGCAGCCGAAAATTGCAGTGGCGAATTTGAAACCACATACCTTCGTTTTCCCTTGACAATCTTTGTGCCGATTGCTAGTGATGACTCGGTATTATAGGCGCGTAGCTCAGGGGGAGAGCATCACCTTGACGCGGTGAGGGTCTGGGGTTCAAATCCCCACGCGCCTACCATGTGAGTAGTGGGCGAGTTTTGCTCCACAAGAGATTTCGGTGGTAAAGACTAGGAGAGGTATGGATTCTGTCAGAGACAACTGTTTGTACGACACTGCGGCAGTAATTATTCCTAACTTGTCAGCATGAAGCCCTCCATAGAGATCCAGATTTCAGGGACGAACAAATCTTATTCCCCTGGTATAACGCCTGCTGAAATTATTAGGGACGTACCGGTAGATAGTCATGATGAAATCCTGGCAGCAGATCTAAACGGAAAGATAGTGGATCTGGCGGCTCCTTTGACGGAATCGGGAAAGCTCGATTTCGTAAGTATCAAATCCCCCAGGGGCACGGAAATTCTAAGACACTCTGCAGCTCATGTCATGGCCCAGGCAGTCAAAGAGTTGTTCCCAAATGTAAAAGTTGCAATTGGTCCGGCCATTGAAGATGGTTTCTATTATGATTTCGACACGTCTCGACCTTTTACCCCTGAGGATTTGGAGAAAATTGAAGGCCGAATGCGAGAAATCATTAAGAGTCGACTGCCATTTCGGCGCATGCTGATGATGAAAGAGGAAGCCGTCCAATACTTTCGAGAGAAAGGCGAGAGTTACAAAGTTGAATTGATTGACGGAGTAGATTCCAAAGAGGTGAGCCTCTATTCTCAGGGTGAATTTACAGACCTTTGTAGAGGTCCTCACATTCCGCATTCTGGTTTCATAAAGGCTTTCAAGCTGATGAAAGTTGCGGGGGCATATTGGAGAGGTGACGAGCGGAATGCCATGCTTCAGAGGATATATGGCACCGCCTTTCCGTCAAAAGAGGATCTCAAAAACCATCTCTATGTGATCGAGGAAGCCAAGAAAAGGGATCATCGAAAGCTCGGCAAGGAACTAGACCTTTTCTCGATCTCCGAAGAAGCCGGACCGGGTTTGGTGATTTGGCATCCGAAGGGGGCAATGCTTAGATATCTCGTCGAGGAATTTGAAAGGACCGAGCACCTCAAACGTGGCTACCAAATGGTCGTGGGACCTCAACTCCTGAAGAGAGAACTATGGGAGAAATCAGGCCACTTCGATCATTATCGCGACAACATGTATTTCACTCGAGTTGACGAGGTCGAATATGGCATAAAACCGATGAATTGTCTGTCGCACATGTTGATATACAAATCAAAGATACGTTCTTACAGAGACCTGCCTCTCAGGTATTTTGAGTTGGGTACAGTTCACCGACACGAAAAAAGCGGTGTGTTGCACGGACTTATGAGGGTAAGACAGTTTACTCAGGACGACGCACATATACTATGTACGCCGAAGCAGCTTAACGATGAAATACTTGGAATAATTAATTTTGTGCGGGAGGTCATGGGGATCTTCGGTTTTGAATACACCATTGAGCTTAGCACGAGACCAGACAAATCCATTGGTTCAGACGAGGATTGGGAGCGAGCTACAGAGTCTCTTGAAAAGGCCTTGAAATATCACGGAGCACACTACGAAGTGAATGAGGGCGACGGAGCTTTTTACGGGCCGAAGATAGACATAAAGCTTAAGGACGCACTTTCACGGTTATGGCAGTGCGCCACGATTCAGTGCGACTTTACCTTACCGGAAAGATTCGGACTTCATTATGTTGATTCGGATGGCGAACGAAAACGGCCTGTAATGATTCACAGGGTAGTGTTGGGTGCAATTGAGAGGTTTTTGGGTGTGCTGGTCGAACATTACGGCGGCGCCTTTCCTTTGTGGTTGGCGCCGGTTCAGGTTATCATCATGACTATTACCGACCGCCAGAACAGCTATGCACATGAAGTGGCCGGTATGCTTAGAGAGAACGGGCTGAGGGTTGACGAAGATATTCGAAACGAAAAGATAGGGCTGAAAATCCGGGAAGCCCGTAACCAGAAAATTCCGTACATGGTGATTTTGGGTGACAAAGAAGCAAACTGTCACACGCTTTCTGTTCGCAAGAGGGGAGAGGATCGTACCGAAGAATTGTCTTTGGAGCGGCTTCTTTCGGTCCTTCGGGACAAGATCGTGACACGTTCCAATGTTAACTGACCGTCTTGATGAAATGTTTTAGGGGGCTTGATTTATGGGTAAGGGGCTTTGCTCATGAAAGGACGACCCAGGGCTACCGGTATTGCGGAACCCAAGGTCAGGGTTAACCAAAAGATTCGCGCCGCCAAAGTACGGGTCATTTCTCCAGATGGAGAACAGCTCGGAATTCTGGACGTTTTTGCGGCTCTTCAGAAGTCCGAAGAATATGGTCTGGATCTTGTAGAAGTGGCTCCCAATGTAGAGCCACCAGTATGCAAGATCATGGATTACGGGAAATATCGGTTCGAAGAGAGCAAGAAAGAACATGAGCGGAAGAAGAAGCAGGCGACAGTTGTAGTCAAAGAAGTAAAACTCAGACCCAAGACGGAAGCACACGACTTGGTTCACAAGGTCAAGAGCCTGAAAGACTTTATCGAAGACAACTGCAAGGTTAAAGTTACCATCATGTTTCGGGGGCGGGAGATCACACATCCCGAACAGGCCAGGGTTCTCATGGACAAGCTTCTGGAACTTGTGGGCGACGCCGCACAGATTGAGCAGCCGGCTAAGTTTGAAGGCCGAAACATGACTATGGTGCTTGCGCCAAGATAATGAATGGCCGGGCCCGGCCCGGCCCAATATTGGGTTGCCGGCCCAAGACCAATCTCACCCCAGGTTACTATAGAACCTGTCACGCGTAATGCTCTTTTGGAGCAGAAGTCACAGGAATGCCGAATCCTAATGGAACCTGACACGTACGTCAGCCAAGAGGTACGTGGCATAGCCTACTGGAATAACATTCGCGCACTGACCTGGCACCATTCATATTCAACATTGATTAGCCGAAGGGCGTCTCTTAAGTCACGTCCAGCCACACTGACAACAACTCCAGATGAACGTTACCCGTTTTGTTTTGCCAACCGGTGCAGCAAAATATCAACTATAGGATTGATAAAATACGATAAGATTTTCATTTGACACATAATATTATATCTGATATTGCCCGTGTGAGAACGTATTTCGGGGTAAGCTATGTTTTCCAGGCTGTCAGGACGCAGCGGAGATACGGTGAAGTTGCCGAATCACACACTTCTTTACGGGATGGTTCTTGCTGCAGTAGGCCTTCTGGTTACCCTGGGGGCGTTGACGCGTCTCTATGAGTTGAAAGAGTTCTTTCCTTTGAGGCTTCCCGACCAGGTCAATGAATTTATCCTCAGTTATGTCCCTTTTATTTTGGGCACCTTCATTACTACCGTGGCTGCTTTATCAGGAACCATAGTCGGCCTTAACTGGATATTCACAGGGTTGGGTCACATGTCTCGTCTGCGGGTGGCCCTACGGTATGGCGGAGACTACTATCGGCCGGAAAATGTTTCACTCGGACTCAAGGAGGGTAAGATCTCCTCTTACAATCATGCTCCTTCCTTGATTTTTTTCATCTTAGGCCGCTTCTGGTCCAACGCCAGGTACATCTCTGAAATACCAGGTCAGATTGTCCGTTGGAACGTACGTTTCATCTGGAAAGCATTGGCCATCGGCATTTTGATTTATTTTTTGTTTAAATTTATTGAGTTGTTACCCCCTTACCTTTCCGGTCTCGGTCTAGGGGTCGGCTACGTGCTACCCTCACCACTGCCCTTTTACAATCTACTAATCGCCGTATGTATTATGAAATTCCTGATTTCCCTGAGTCTGATACCGTTGAGAAAACCAACGGTAGGCCGTGAAATGGACTCCATGATCGTCGAGGGCAAGGGACATCCGTCTGTTTTCTTCGCCATACTTGAGGAAGGGGCAAAGGTTTTCGCCAACAGGGGTTTCCCGAACAGGATTTCGAGGACAAAGCCCACCGTCGGCAAAGATGGAGAAACACTTATCGGCACACTTATTGAGAGCTTTCCCGAGTACGTGAGAACAACGTGCCGACCGGCTGCTCTTTTCAGTCTACTTCTTGGGTCGATAATGGTTTTGGTCGGGTTTCTTCAAATTATTTTGATGCAGTACCCGAGTTTTTCAGTGGGTTTTGAAGATTTCTTCAGACTATACCTTTTGAATCTTATTCTGGACATCTTATTGAACGTCGCACTAATTCTCCTGGGAAAGAGCTTCCTGGACCAGGCCCGTGCATTGATGGCAATCTACAGGTTTAGATCGAGCATTTTGTACGTAGAGGCCAAGGGGGATTTCGAGAGGAAACTGGTCCCTAACCTAAAAGGAATTGTTTCCCCCGAGCGTCTTTTCAATCCTCTTAGCCAGTGTGCCTTCAATGTGCGATACTTCTCTGCCGAGGCGATCTCGGAATCCATAACGCCCGAAGGTGTCAGGGAGTTGGTCGCCCTTGAGACGTCCGGTCGTCTGGCCAAAGATGTCGGAAGGCTCAAGTTTTTGCCTTTCCAGGTGGACTTCGTGGAAAGATACCCTTCAGCGTGGAAACCTGATGAAGACTCTGTTGAAGGGATTGACGGGCATTTGGGGACAGAAGTAGATGCACAGTACGTAATCGAGGAACATGATTCAGATCCTGGCCTTACATCCGTATCTTGCAGATGATATGTGTTGCCGTATGCACGTTCTTGGAGGTATAGGGTCGATGACGACGAAACCAAGGTCCGAGACTCTTTCATGGCGTGAGCCTGGTCAAAAACCGATCCTCAGTTGGACATCCAGGGGAAAAACAGCAAGGTGCAGCACAGATGAGAACAACCGAGCATCTGAATTGCCGGTAGGATTGTTTACGGCAAGCCGCTGTGATAGAATAACGCGGCGCATTCACTTACACTGCCTTGGTTGGGTCCCCATTAACATGATTTTGCGCTCCCGCTCCAGCGGTGAAGAGGTGAGCAGATGAGGGCTTCGATCCTAAAGATTATAGTGGCCGCAGCGAGCGTCATTATCCTTGCGACGGCCTTATCTGTTTTTGCTGAGGACTATCTCGTAATCAAGAAAAAGGGTGGTCCCAGCCAAAAGGTGCCGCTAAATTTCCCACTCGATCAGATTGAATCTGTCGATGTGGAATCTGCTCCCAGATCCACAGAGGTCCAGGCCGGACGAGACAGACCGACTCCGGAGTCTGATCAACAGTTGGAGTCCTCGGAAACACAGCCATCAGGCAGGTCACCCGATGCAACTCCTCGCATGCAGCCATCAGGTCCCATGATAATGCGTGACAGGCCTGGAGCCGTTGGTGACAGGTCTTATTCCGAAGATGATGCCACTGCAAAGAAACCCGAAAAACCTTCGACCACCAGGCCGCCTGCGCCTCCTCGGACCGCAATGTCCCCAGCAACTGCCAGGACGGGTTTTACGGTAAATATTTACCAGCTTCCCGAAAGCGTCAAAGCGCTTCCCGATTACAGTGCTCTGACCCCAAAAAAGACAGTAACCTCTGAAACCATTAACCTGGAACCAGCCAGGGGAGCCAACGATCCATCGGGACTTCCGGAAAACCCGGATGGCCTTGGAATGCGCTTCATGGGAATTTTCATGGTTACGGGAGAGGGCATCTTCAAGTGGAGGCTTTATTCCAAGGACGGGGTTCGACTGCACATAGACGACAAAACCCTTGTCGAGAACGATGGGATTCATGACCCTTCATCCAAAACGGGATTTCTTCATCTCGCCGAGGGAACACATACCATTATTGTGGACAGTTTCAATTCCAAGGGTGCGCCTACCCTTCGACTGTTCGTTCAGCCTCCTTCCGGCCCCGAACAGATATTCTCCGTCATGAGCGGATTAAAGGGATGGGAAGAGCCTTCAAAACCTTATGACGTCCTGTGGGGCCAAGTGTATTTTGTGCCCAAGGGTGATTATCCACGGGGTCCTGACTTTAGTCGCCTGAGTCCGGTTGGCCGACTTATTGCTTCTGAATTGAACATATCAGGCAGTGAAGGTATCCCCGGACTTCCGGGACGGACGGACATGGTGGGACTGCGCTATCAAGGTTTTTTCAACGTGAGTGGAGCCGGTATTTTTGCATTCAGATTGCTGGCAGATCAAAGCGCCAGGCTAACCATAGGCACTCATGGAATCGCAGAGGTGAAAGGCGCCAAACCTGATGGGCAAGGAGCCCTGGGTTGGGCTTTTCTTCAAGAAGGCAGCTACCCCGTATCCGTTGATTACTTTCATGCACAAGGACCTCCACGCCTGGAGCTATACGTTACCCAGCCTCAGAAAGAAGAAGAAATTTTTTCCCCGGCACGGAACCTCACGGGTTTTTCCTCGGATAGCGGCAAAATGACCTTGATCCCGGCCTTTGTGTATTTTCTTGAGCCTAATACAAGAAAGCTCCCAAATTTCAACAAGCTTACCCCGTCAGGGATGTTTTATACCAAGGCTATAGACTATCCGGTGGATAGAGGCTCCAGGGAATTTCCCGGCGTTCCGAAGAGAACCGAGTGGCTGGGACTAAGGTTCTATGTCAAGTTTTCGCTTTCGGAACAGGAGGCAGGCATCTACAAATTCCGCATCGTATGTGACGATACCGCGCGTCTCATTATCGGCAAGAAAATAGTTATCAACGCGGAGGGTTCCGGCAAGGTTCTTGACCAATCCGGCAGCGCCGAGTTGCCGGCCGGTAGCCACGAAATGTTTCTGGATTACCTTCAGGCGACAGGCCCAAACGCTCTTCAACTCTATATCACCCCGCCTGGAGGAGAGGAAAAAATCTTTGCCTTCCAGTAAAGGAAACGATTGGTTGGAATCTTGCCAATAAATCTAGATCAAGTCTACTGCTCTGTCCCTGACTTGTACCACTTGTTCAGCGGCTAAGACCGGGTCTGGAGCATTGAAAATTGTTGAGCCGACAATCGCAGCCGAGCGTGGACCAAGGATTTGGGCCCATTGACGGAACTGCTCCTCCAAACTCCGGTTGAGCTTGTCCTGACGTCCGAAACCTGGGCACCAGACAGGGCGTGATGTGATTTCCCGATATCGCTTCAAGTCTCGGGGGCTGGTTGCCGGCCCTATGTAGCCTTCCACTTCCAGGGCTTCTCCCAACACAAGAATACCATCTGTGACATCCGTGCAAGGCAATCCTTCGGGTACAACCATCTCAACGCCCGCAGCAGGTATCTCTGAAGCCAGGTCAGAGCGGCTCATGGGCCTGGAAAAAAACATGTGCGCACCAGGGTGACTCATGAGCGGCAAAAGTAGTACGCCGAGGCCGCAATCGCGGGCCACGTTCACAGCTTCCGCCACCGAAAGCGGCCCTGGAAAACCATGGACAGTGATGTGTGTTGCTCCGGAGTTTTCAAGCTGCCTGATAATTTTGGCATTGGTCCCATTCCACATTCCTTTATGGACGAAGCCGATGTCCGCTACCTTGAGATCGACCAGAATTGGCTTCTCATCCACAGCCTCACAGATCGTCTTTACGATGTGCGTACCGGTCTCCAGCAAGGCAGCCAGGCCAATCTTGACTCCGTCCACGATCCTTCCCACTCGTCTGACGACCGAAACAACTTCTGCTGCCTTAGGGAGGTCCGCAGCCAAAATCACCGCATAATCCCTCATGTTTTGACCCTTTGATCACGAATTGTCTTCGGTATCCATCCCCAACTTTACCAGCCTGTATCGCAAAGAACGAAACGAAATTCCTAGTAGGCTTGCAGCCTTGCTACGGTTGTTACCGGCAAGCTCCATTGCTCGCATAATCAGTTCCCTTTCCGTACCCTCCAATATCTTGTCCAGAACTATACCCTCTGGTGATACATCCCCGGTGGATACGGGAACCGAGGTCGCACCGGCCTCTACGAGCTGGGGAGGCAAATTCTCTGCGGTAAGCTGATCTGACTCTTCCAGAGTGACGCACCTTTCTATGATGTTCTCCAACTCCCTAATATTACCAGGATAATTGTAATTACACAGCACACGGAGAGCTAGAGAAGACACCCTGTCAATTTTTTTCCCTTGCGCTACTGAGAGTCCCTTCAAGAAATGATCAATGAGGATAGGAATATCTTCGATTCGTTCCCTGAGTGGCGGAATTCGCACACGAATGACATTCAGGCGGTAGTAGAGATCCTCACGGAATCGTCCCTCTTCCATTTCTTGTTCCAGCTTCTTGTTGGTTGCCGCTATGATTCTCACGTCTATCTTTTTGGCCTCGTTATCCCCAACCCGCCGAAACTCACGTTCCTGTATGAAACGGAGAAGCTTTGCCTGTACTGAGAGAGGGATCTCCCCAACCTCGTCGAGGAAAAGCGTTCCCGTGTTGGCCAACTCAACCAAACCGGGCTTGGTTGCCACGGCTCCGGTAAAGGATCCTCTCACATGTCCAAACATCTCTGATTCGAGAAGGGTTTCCGGAATTGCAGCGCAGTTGACGGTGACAAACGGCCTTTGTCCTCGGGGAGATTTGTGGTGTATAGCCTTGGCAACAAGCTCCTTACCCGTACCAGATTCGCCGGTAATTAATACTCCGGTCTGGGAAGGTGCCACGCGCGATATGAGGTTAAAGATTTCCAACATTTGCGGCGACTTGCCTATGATGTTTTCGAAACGGTACCGTTCTTCTATTGTACGTTTCAGTTCAAGATTTTCACGGCGAAGCCTCCGAACTTCCAACGCGTTGCGGATGATTATCCGCAAATCATCCAACTGAAACGGCTTGGAAAGGTAATCGTATGCTCCTTCTCGAACCGCGCGCAAAGCGTCCTCAGCAGATGCAAAAGCCGTTATGACGATTACAGGTACGGACTTATTCAACGACCTTATGCGTTTTATGAGATCCAACCCGCTCATGCCCGGCATCTTCACGTCCGTAAGGACAAGCTCTGGTTCATGAAGCATAAACATTTCAAGGCCTTGCTCTCCAGACGAAGCAGCCCTGACTTCGTAACCGTCGTTGGATAGCATTATTTTCAGGAATTCTCTCATGCTGGGTTCGTCATCTACGACCAAGAGCCGTTCAGACATCGTTCAGTTCTCCTGGTTTAGGGGTGACGTCTCGTGACCCTAGCGGCAAGCGAATAACGAAAACAGCTCCTTGATCGACCCCGCTTTGCACTTCGATCGTCCCATTGTGAGCTTCCACAGTACTAAGGATCAGTGGCAGTCCAAGGCCAGTACCGAATTCCTTGGTAGTGGAAAATGGCTCAAATATTTTGTCTCTCAGTTCATGGGGAATTCCTGGACCAGAGTCCTGCACTGTGAGCACAGCTTGGTCGCCATCCGGTTGCAGCACCACTCGTACTCTTGAACTATCCGGGGATGCTTCCGCCGCGTTGGCAAGCAGGTTCCACACAGCCTGCCTAAGTCTGTGAGGTTGTCCAACCACGTCGAGGTTCGAAGATATTTTCGACTCCACACCAATCCCACGGGGAGCGCAGAGTTGCTGAGTGAACCGGCCAACTGTTTCTTGAACGAGGTCGCTAAGCGATACTCGCACTGTATTACTCTGCCGACTGTCCACGGTAAGAATGAAATCATTGAGAAGAGAGTTCAACCTGTCCGATTCACGCATAACGATTCCTAGAAGCTTTTGGCGATGTACCACGTCAGAAACTGACTGTGATAATAATTCGGCCGCTCCTCTAAGGCTTGCCAGAGGGTTCCTTATCTCGTGCGCCATGCCCGCTGCAATGCGTACGAACGCAGCCTGTTTCTCACTAAGCTTAGCTTGCTCCTCCATTTTTCTGATTTCCGTGACGTCCTGAAAAACCACCAATCGCCCTGCACGCCGGCCGTCACGTTCCTTGAGGTCGGTGACCGCGTATTCTATTGTTCTCTGTTCTCCCAGGACCTCGCTGACCTTGACGCGAGATACCCTTTTAATTGACTGTTCATAATCTTCATCTTGTATGTCGGAGAAAACGGCTCCGATAGGCAAATCAATCAAGTTGGGTAGCTTCATCCCCAGAATTGTTGTGCCGGGGGAGTTGACAAAAGTGATGCGGTCCTCACTGTCTGTGGTAGCGATACCGGTGCCAATGGACTCAACGATGTTGGTGTGAAGTTCGGATAGTTTTTCAAAGGCTATTTCTCTAAGGCCCAGAGAAACTCTTGTACGTGAAAGCTGTTGAGCGACCGAACCAGCGAGGATGGCCACGACGAAGAAAATTGCAAAATCAACGATCACCACCCACAGAACATAACCGGGGTCGTGGTTCTGCCATTGAGCTACCCAAGGCCACGGGTTCTCAGGCACAATTCCGTAGAATTGTAACGTAGTGAGGAGACCGAAAAGTAGGCTTGAGGCAGAGGCTACCGCAATAGCCCCCCGTTTCAAATGAAGAATGCCGGAAGCGATAATCGGGAACACATAAAGCAGGGTGAATATGCTGGAAGCGCCCCCGGTAAATGCAACGAGCGCAGTCGTATAAACTGTGTCAATCAGAACTTGCAAGAACGAGAAAGCCTTGAGGTCGGAAACCTTTGGAACGGCCAGAGCGTACAACAGGCTGAGAACGAATGTATTGCCGAGAATAATGTAGATAGGGGCTGTGGGATCGTAAACAAAAGAGAGACCTGGCGTAAACTGTAGGACAACAGTGAGTAACAGCAGGAAGGAGGTCACAAAAATCCGGATCAGCATGAGCCACTCGACCCGCCTCCTATACTCCGGGCCCTCCCTAGGACCTGGGGGCACGCCACTATGTAAAACCGGTATCAGGAAATTCAAATGGACTCCCTCACTATTTCAAGAGCATCCTGAACAACTGGAGCAGACGATCATTTCCAGCCCGAGGCTTTCCCATGTGTGTCACGTATGATTTCCTTGACGATAATGACTTTACGAGGACACTTATACTTCGACAGGTATTCCTTACAGAATCGAATAATCTCTCTCTCTTCCGGCTTGACACCCTTTTCCGTCACAACCAGAGCATGGATAACCTGGCCTCTCATCAAGTCGTCTACGCCGACCAATGCAACGTCGGCCACGTGGGGGTGCCGGATCAGTATCTCCTCCACCTCTTGGCAATAGACGTTGAATCCAGACGTGATGATAAGATCTTTTTTCAAGCCGGTTAAGGTCAGATAGCCATCTTCGTCCAAACGGCCCAAGTCTCCTGTGTAAAGCCATCCATTGCGGATAACGGTCTTGGTTTCGTTAGGTTTGCCAAAATAACCGAGCATCACGCTTGGACCCTTAACAGCAACCTCTCCATCAACTCCGGAGCCCAATGGTTTTCCTTGCTCGTCATGTATTTCTATGGTGACATCAGGAATTGGTTTTCCGACTGTAGCAGGCTTGTTGGGGATATTGACGTTGTTCCACGATACAACCGGTGACGCCTCCGTGAGGCCATAACCGTGGTAGACGTCTATCCCGTACTTGCCGCAAAACTTTTCATAAATCTCCATTGATAAATGCGCTCCACCACTTATACCGATTTCGAGGCTGGAAAGGTCTAGATCCCTGCAGGCAGGATGGTAGAGAAGTCCGTAATAAACCATTGGCACGAGACCGGTATACGTAATGCGAGCCTTCTGTAACCAAGGTATGAGCGTGGGGAAATCGACCTTCTCCACGAGAAATACTGTACCTCCTACCTTGAGGGTCCCCAACAAGTTCACGGAGCAGCCGAAGGCATGGAATAGAGGAATCAAAGCCAGTCCACGACTCTCTGGACCCCTATTGCAGACGTCTCTCAAGAGGTTCGAATTGGTATCAAGGTTGTGATGGGTCAGGGTGGCGCCCAGTGCTTTCCCCAAGAGCCCGGCCGTAAATATGATCACTGCAGGATCATCCGCCTTAACGTCTACTGCTGTAAATTTTGCGGAGTTACCGTCTTCTACTGCTTGGAACGTAGTCACGCCCTCAGCCGGTTCCGTGCTGATAACGGCCTTCAGATAATCGGATCGTTCGCGGATGCTCTGAATCTTGGGTACTTGATCTCCTTTACACATCACTGCCGTAGGCATACAATCGGCCAAATAATGACTCAACTCATAGGCCGTGGATACCGGATTGAGAGTCACTGCAATGGCGCCGATCCTCATGATCGCAAAATAGGATGCGACAAATTCCGGCCGGTTCCCCATCAGGGTTACCACTCGGTCACCCTTCTGGACTCCTGATCTTACCAGGCCGTTAGAAAGCCTATTTATCGAACTTAACAGGTCTGCGTATGAAACAGAGTTGTTTTCATAAACAAGGGCGGTATGGCCGGGCATATCCGCCGCAAAGCGATCCACTATCTCACTGAGATTCATTCTGACTCCCGTGTGTTATAATCTGAACTTGTACCAGGCTGCGTTCAACTGATTAAATTAGGCTGAAATGTTTTGGTCTCCCGTTAACGACCGATCGTAGGCACGTTTGATCGTTCTATCGGAAAGAAACGTTCTTGGGGAAAAGTCTGTTACATTCTACCACGCCAAGACCCGGACCTCTTGTCTTTCCACAAAATCGCCCCCTGCCGGTTAACTAGTCCGGAGAAACCACGACCAAGGCATACATTTCCCGCCTATTTTCCTTGTGTGAAGGCAAATTGGTGCATATCATATTAGCATTCTGCCGGGGTCGAATCAATTAGCTTTTGCCGTTGTCACTCAAAACCGTTGCACAGCCGTAAGATCATGTGATACAGTCCTAAGCAAGGAATCAAGATGGGGCAAAACATGGGAATAGTAGCCAGGATGATTATTGTTTCAGGTGCGCTGCTGCTGAGTTCCGGGTCATTTTTCCCAGTATTCGCAGAACAGGTCTGGACCAAATGTCACATAACCTGTCGCTGTCTGAATGATAACAGCGTGGGTAATTTCGCTTTCGATATACCCGTGGACCGCTCCCCCGACATAGGTTTCGAAGCGGACCTCACCTGCAAGAGTTACGGCCATCGTGTGTGCTACGATGGGTGTAACGGACTGAAATTCTCTTACACCTACCAAGTTACCAGCCCTTAGAGTGATTGCAAAAATCCTTGTCCGTTTGAGCACGTTAGATGTTGGCTACCATTCCCCTGGATTCCGGCTTTCGCTGGAATGACCAAGAAGGGTAAGGGGAATGACAGGAAAAGATGTGGCATCCAGTTTAATAGGGTATGTTTTGCAGCCGCACATCAATCCTGATTCGGTCAAGAATTTCGGCAACTAGTATAGCCTGCGCGGAGCATGGATTCTACTGTGTATCGGAGTCCTTTTTCTTGTCGCCGCGAAAGATCAGGAGCGCTGCTAGCGCCAAGAGAACAGTTCCAATTGCTGTTTCAATAGTTCGGCCGCTCAGGTAAAGCATCACCAAGGACATGGCTGCTATCAACAGGACGAGTACTGCAAACTCGTTGCTCGTGAAAATTTTCCGTAACATAAAGCAGCGACCCTTCGGCGTAAGAAGGAGGGGTAACTTTAATTCTGCGAAAGGTTTCCGGCTATCTTGGCTTTTCTCATAATATTTATGTAACCGGAATAATCAAGATTTTTTAAGATTTCAAGAGCTTGCGCGTAATGGTCATGCGCTAACTGCTCTTTGCCCATTTTCTCGAAAACGCGGGCTCTGTTTACCAGCATGGATGCTGAAGACCGTTCGTAATAGGACAGCGCATCCGAATTACGTTCAGCCTTGTCGAAAGTCCTTCCAATGCCGAATAGTGCCTGAGTTTCACCTAGAGTGTCTCCTTCAGCGCGTGCTTTCCAGAGCAATTTGAAAGCATCGAGGATCGCCCGAGCATCGAGACCAAGAGCAGCAGCTATTTTTCTTGATCGCTGTTCCAGATTGCTTACCAGCCTTCGATCGCCGGATTCGGAGACAGCCATGGATCGAGTGTAGTCTTCCAAAGCTTCGGCAGAATGTCCAAGAATTTCTCTAACAGAGCCTCTCATTTGCAGGGGCCGTTCAATCTGTTTATACAGCAAATGCTTTTCCCTCAGGGCCAGAGCCGCAGAAACACTGTGCAGGGCCTTATCAAAATTACGGCGCTGGACGAATCGCTCCGACAGCCGTTCCAAAACAACTATCATCTGCTGTTCATCATTTTTTTTTCTCAATTCCTTGAGTTCCGCGAGATCTCGTCGCAGGACTTTTTCGTAAGAGTCCTTGTCTCCGGTTTCAAGGATTCCGGGACTACTCTGACTACCGCGCCCGGCAAGCTTCTCGAGTGAACTATGCTTCCCCGCAGGAGAAGACTCCACCCCAATTCTTACCTTGCCGGCGTTGCTATCGCCAGGCTGAGCATTAGCGTCGACGAGCCTCCCCACTTTAGAAAATTCTCCGGCCCCGGTGAATACTCTTTGCCGGGGAGATTGTAACACCGCTCCAGAATTGGATACGGAATTGCGGGCGGGCGGCAACGAGACATCGCTTGGCGAGTCTCTTAAGATCTTTACCGGCTCATTACGGGTCACTCTCACGGATTCGATTTTGTCAACCGATTGAGGCTTTGATTTGTTTGCTATTTCGGGTCGAGGTTCAATTTGATTTTCGTCCAAGGAGGGGGGCTGAGTTTCCCGTCGCGATGGGAAAGCCGCATCTTGCCGGCCTTTAACAGCAGTATGCTGCTTTCCGGGGTTGGATGTTGTTTCGCCGGCTGACGGTTGAGCGTTTTGGTTTGTCGAAGTCGCGTCACTCTGAGACCGACGATCAACGGGCAGCTTGGTCTTTTCGGGGACCGACCTTCCCTCGGCCATATCCCCTATTGCTACGCCAAGCAGTTGATGGCCCTCTAAGACAGCCCTCTCTCTTGCCTTAGAAAACAACAAAGACGCTTTTTCCTTCCTTCCTGCCTGCTGGTGGAGAACCGCCAGTTCAATGAATGCAAGAATCGCCTGGTCGCCCGCTTTCAGACTTTCAAAGAGCCTTAGAGCTTCCCCAAAATAGGCCTCAGCTCTAACATGATCTCCCATCTTTGAGTGGATACGACCGATTTCCATATCGCTCCACGCTACTGCGAATACATTCTTGTTTCGTCGCTCCAATAGCCGTGTGTCTTCAAATCTCACCAGGGCTTTGGCTTTTTCAGATTTATCCAAAAATTGAAGCCCCTGTCGATAAATTTCCGCTGAGGCAGGTGCGAGCTTTTCCGTGGCTTTTGTCCGACTGACCCTGTCGAGCGCTTCCACTGTGGCCATGGCAGCTTTCTCCGATTCAGGAGCAGTTTTTCTGGGGGCAATCGTCATTTCGGGAAAGGGCTTGGCACGAGCTATCTCTCTGATTTGACCTGGTCTCTTTTCATGTTGCTGACCAAGTCGCGACCCCTCTTCGAAACCAGGCCTCATATTATCTCCGAGACCTGACGAGATTGTAGCGGGAGATGTTTTCGAACTTGCCGTGTCTTTTTCCAAAGCGGCAATTTTTGTTTCGATGATCTCTTTCGTCTGATTCTCGTTGACGAGCCCACGAGCAAGCTGGTAAGTCTTCAAGGCTCTTTCTTTCTCTCCGGTTTTCTCAAGGGATTCAGCCATGAAAACGAAAGAGCGATAATCAAGTGGCCGATAGGAAAACGCCTTGTCAAAATCCTTTATGGCTGCAAGGTGATCACCCTGCTTGGCGCGGGTCAGCCCTATATTCGTATAAATTTTTGATTGTAAACCGCCGTGCTTCAAGGCTTCTGAAAAATCAAGAATCGCCTTATCATATAAACCCTGCTCCACATAAACCAAACCCCTGTTATTGAGTGCCTGAGTATAGCCCGGCTTTAGTTCAATTGCCTTACTGTAATCGGACAAAGCAGATTCCAGGTTTCCGCATCTCTTGTAAGCGACCCCCCTGTCATTGTAAGAGCGATGGTCATGAGGATTATCTGCAATGGCTTGGGTCAAAAGGTCTACCGCCTTTTGGGCGTCCCCCGCAGTAAGCGCTGAAATGCCGGCCTGATAAGGGTTCAGTTCTTCCCTGCTCGCCGCATATCCCTGCAAGGACACCCCTACTAACAAAAGCGATAGGAGGAAAACCGCCTGCACGCGTTTCATTTGCCTACCCTCTCACCGGACCGTGATTCTAGGTTTAATGGCGACGGCCCGAAATTTAACGGAAGAAGCTGCTGATTGCTCCATTCCAACAAAAAAGTTGATTTCAATGGACTAACCACATTCTTAAAAATGATGCTGTCCGACATGCCACCGGCATGGACTGCAAATCCAATCTTAGCAATACCTGTCCTTCACGGAGTCTTCTTGTCTAAACCGAACTGGCTCAAGACATCCCTGACGAACATGGCTACTTCGTCTATTATTGCAGGATATTTTTCCACAAAAGTGGCGTTCTGGATCGCCTTGTAAAGACTGGGAGCAGATTGACCGCCGGCCTTGGGTTCGGGTTGTGCGGAAGCTGGAACATCGTAACGCTCGTAACCCACGGCCACAGCCGTTGAAGCTCCCACAAAGGAACTGATGAGGAGTACTGCAAGAAGGGTTGCAGCAATTTTCATAATTCAACCTCCATAGATCAATTCAGATAACCAAAGGTAACAGCTTAATTATAGCACGATTCAGACAAATAACAAAGTCTATGCATCTGGTTTAGTCCCAAAATATGTGAAATCACTAATATCGTTTGTAGATAGTCCAGCCAGGGCACGCGGCATGGCTCTCTCGCAACCAAAGGCAAGGCTGAGCTCTCCACACATACCGGCTACCAGCCAAGGTTCGGTCCTTGAGGTGGAAATCGGACACCGTGAATCAGTTTTGAACTATTTTGGCATTTCAAAAAAAAAGACTCTGCAACCTTTGTGAATATCGCGCATCCAAGTAAGTACAAAACGGAGGCTTAAACGTGTGTCACTGAACCAACTGAGAAGGAGCATAGTGGTGAAGAACATAAGAGACATAATGAGGGACGAAAAAGTGGCCAGGATCATTGACTGGGATTTGCACCCTTTTGACGCGGTGACAAGATACTTGGAATGGGGCTCAAACTGGTCACGCGGTCTTAATCATGCCAAGTCCTGTAACGAGGAAAGCGCATATTTCAAGATAAATGCGGTGTCCAAACCGGCAAAACTGGTTCTTGTCAGACAAAGTCATAGTGATTACGAGATATTAACCGACGTAGAAGCGCCCCAGAACTTGATCGATGATTCTGTTGTCTTTTTCGCGTGTAATAATGCCGCATGTGGAATTACTGAAGAATTGAAAACCTGGCTCAAGACGGAAGCGTTTAAGACAATTTGACTAAAGGGGGCCTAAATGGACTGTCACTGTAAGGACCATCTCCCAGGAGAATGGCACTCTCCCGAGAATTGCGATTGCGCAGGACACGAGCATCCGACGTTCACGTTCGTAATAACGAAGGTGATGGAGACAGATCCAGGAGTGAGGACTGTTTTCATTTCCAAGCCTTTCATGGAAAATCTCAAACTGGTGGAAGGAGACCCCGTAGAGATACTGTGCGACCAGAAATGTTTTGTTCAGGCACGTTCACATCCAAATTCATGGATCGACACCCGCATGATTTCCCTGGATAAGGACACGATGGAGGCAGTGGGTTTGCCACTTTTTGGCCAGGTGAAATTGAGAAAGGCGATTTGTTGCGAGACTGAAAGCATTGTCCTTGAAGTCCCCCCTCATACTACCCTGTCACGAATTAAAGTCAGGGGAATGATCGAAAAAATCAGGGGGGCGGTTATCAATGGTCAGGAATATCTGAGATTATGCACTGACCGAGGCGAGGAAATCAGGTTCAGGCTGGTCAGGACGGAGCCTGATGAAGTTTCACGATTGTCGGTGTCTACACGACTAAAACTGGTTGATCAGGAGGGTCAGGACTACATTTCCGTCAGCGATACCACATTCAAGGACGTGGGCGGACTGGCCGAAGCTGTTCGCAAGGTTCGTGAAGTAGTCCAACTGCCTCTCAGACATCCGGAAATTTTTCAACATTTGGGAATCGATCCCCCTCGAGGGGTCCTGCTTCATGGCCCTTCCGGCACGGGTAAGACTCTGATAGCAAGGGCAGTCGCAAACGATACGGACTGCTACTTCAAGAGTATCATCGGTACCGAAATAATGGATAAGTATTACGGAGAAAGCGAAGCCAAACTTCGTGCCGCATTCGAAGAGGCCGATAAAAGCGCGCCCGCAATCATTTTCATAGATGAAATAGATGCTCTTGCACCGCATAGAAATACCACTGAAGGAGACGTAGAACGCAGGGTCACCGCGCAGCTTCTCGCCCTGATGGATGGCTTGGAAGATAGAGGTTCGGTCATTGTTCTTGCCGCAACGAATCTTCCAAACGTGCTTGATTCGGCCCTTAGAAGGCCTGGACGCTTCGACAGGGAAATCTTCATTGGAGTCCCAGACAAGGCAGGTCGCAAAGAAATTCTTGAAATCCATACGCGTGACATGCCTCTTGAGAAAACTAACCTGGACGAACTGGCCGAGAAAACCCATGGGTTTGTGGGAGCGGACCTGAAGGCGTTGTGCCGGGAGGCCTCTTACAAAGCTCTGCAGAGAATTCTGCCCGGCTTGGAGGACACCGAACAGAAACTATCCCAAGACTTCCTCGATGCCGTACGTGTTGAAAGTCAGGATTTTGAAGAGGCCTTGAAGGAGATGCGGCCCTCATCCGGCAGGAGCTTTGAAGTTGATCTCACAGGTTGCGGCTGGGAACGTCTAGCCGGCTATTCCTCGGAAATCGATTTCCTGAAGGAGATGATCCTGTGGCCTCTACAAAATGATTCATTTTTGTCAGGTCTGGGAGTGAACCGTCCGGCAGGACTTCTGTTGACCGGCCCGTCAGGTGTAGGAAAGACACTTATGGCCAAGTCGCTGGCAAAGGAGAGCGGCTTCAATGTCATCGAGATACGCGGTCCTGAGTTGCTGTCCAAATATATGGGGGAAAGCGAACGAAACGTGAGGGATGTGTTTCGACAGGCCCGACAAATGGCCCCAACCATATTGATTCTAGATGGAATTGACTCTATGGCATCATCGGGATGGTCCGATTCCACAGTCATGGAAAGAGTCGTAAATCAGCTTGCGATGGAAATGAATGCCGGCAGCGGTGAAAAGCCGATTGTCGTGGTCGCGACCGCCAATCGATCGGCGGATGTTCCAACGACCCTCAAGGCCACAGCCCGATTCGGGTACGAACTAAACCTTAGACCCCCTGTTTTGCCGGATAGGATCCTACTGTTCGACATGTACCTAAGAAAAGACGGAGTGGTATTTACGGGAGATTTTACCTCTGTTGCGCAAGAATCCGAGGGACTCGCGGGAGGAGACATAGAAGAGGTTTGTCGACGAGTCATACTTCAGGCTGCCAAACGCGCTCTGGATACCGGCCCTGATGTAATCGGAAAAGTCCTCGTTTCGGGAGATGATCTGCTCAAGATGCTGGATAGGTTCAGGTTGACGGGAGGGACCAGGAATCCGGGCACCTAGCTGGAGCGCCATAAGTTCAACGTATGGATTCGATTTTTGAAAATGTTCCAAGACATTAATGTTGATTTGTCGGAGCAAAGAGAATGCCCTAATACTCGGACTGATTTCCGTAACCAAATGTGTTTTGTCCTGTCGGCACCCTTATGATAGGATGTAATAGTTTTGAAAATGATCTGCAGGCCTAATTATTTGAAAGGAGCAAAATCATGAGAGAAGAAATCCAGGCAGCCCTGGACATAGTCCGTCCGCAACTCCAAGCTGACGGAGGGGATGCTGAAATTGTTGATGTAACGGCTGACGGGGTTGTGAAGTTAAGACTCAAAGGAGCCTGTGGGGGTTGCCCCATGAGTCAGATGACTCTTAAGATGGGAATCGAGAAAATATTAAAGGAAAAAGTACCCTCGGTAAAAAGTGTGGAAGCCGTGAATTCTTGAGGCGACCAGCGCGATGAGGACTTGTTTCTGTCGCAATCGATAACCGCCATGCCGAATTTCTTGCATGAATGGAATCCCGGGTTTCGGATTTGAATCGTAACCGGACCGTTTGAGTTGAATACAAAAGAACGGCGGACTTCAGTCCGCCTTTTCGTTCTATTGACAGGCAGCCAATAGTGGAAGTAATCTTAGTGGTGCTCACCGAAGGGAACTTCTCAAACACTATTATATCGTTAGATTCTACAACAAAATGAAGGGAGCAATGCTGATGGCTTATGTAATCGTCGCCGAAGAGTGCAAAGGGTGCCGGACATGTGCGAGAGCTTGCCCTACCCGTGCCTCAAATGGAGAGAAGAAGCAAGCCCACAGTATCGATGCAAGGCGTTGCATTGAATGCGGTGTCTGCGCGAGAGGCTGCCCGTACGGCGCGATCCGTGACCCCCAAGGTAACAAGCCTCCCCGAATCAAGAAATCCGATTGGCCTAAACCCTATGTCTGGAAAGAAGATTGCGTGGGGTGCGAAGTTTGTGTAGCAGTGTGTCCGTTCCAGGCTCTGGCCATGCTCGAAATGGACGGCGAATACATAGCGGGTTTGTACGATACCAAGGCATGTGTAGGGTGCGGCCTTTGTGAACAGGCTTGTCCGTCTCACGCGCTGCAGGTGTTGTGGCCTGAACCGGTAAAGAAAACTGCATGATGCGACTCAGCGCGTATGAAGCGGAAATGGCATAGCGATTCCGAACGGGACATTTCTTATACCGATTTGCCGTGTGGCAAACAGATTTGATGAAATGCCTGATCCCGGCAGTGGCGACATGGTATGATGTGCGGTGACTGGAAGATCCGGCAAGGCATGGGATTGGATTTCTTGATACTGTCCGA
>Ga0247842_10000429_pt1:0-25000 | contig 88653 bp, 74 predicted proteins | sample LaCruzMarch2015__3_FD_192411 | JGI IMG/M metagenome (GOLD analysis project Ga0247842, IMG submission 192411) | Freshwater microbial communities from meromictic Lake La Cruz, Castile-La Mancha, Spain - LaCruzMarch2015_19m | ecosystem: Environmental > Aquatic > Freshwater > Lake | place... | reverse complement strand
CGGCCCCTGAAGACCCCTCGAAGATGACGAGGTTGATAGGCCGGGTGTGGAAGTGCGGTAACGCATGGAGCTTACCGGTACTAATAGGTCGTGAGGCTTGATTCCCAAACATTATTCGTATCCTCGATCCCCTATTTGGTTGATATAGATGCACGAGACTTATGTCTCGTGCATCGGCACTCATTCTTGGTTTTATACCTTCCCGGTGGCCATAGCGGAGGGGAAACACCTGTTCCCATTCCGAACACAGAAGTTAAGCCCTCCAGCGCTGATGGTACTGCGTGGGTGACTGCGTGGGAGAGTAAGTCGTCGCCGGGATTCACAGAGAACCCTCGTTTCAATTGGAACGAGGGTTTTTTAATTCGTATCAGCACGAGAAAAGAACAATGAGTTCAAGCACCCGACGCATAGATTTTCGTTCTCTCGCCAAGACAACTCTGAATGATACTCCCTTGCGAAATGCTCTGAGAAAAGCCACGGACACGACCAACGAGAAACGCATTCGGGCTTTTGCATCAGTGCCGGAAAGGCAACTCCTCCGAGAAACGGCTTCTTCAATTCGTACCGAAGTGATCCAGAACCTCACGACCTACGTTGACAAATTTTCTCGTAACGCTACCAGGGCCGGGGCGACAGTGCACAGGGCTCACGACGCCGAAGCCGCCCGAACCATTATCGGCGACATTCTGAGGGATCGTGGTGTCAAAAAAGTTGTGAAAGCCAAATCAATGATTACCGAAGAAATCCAGCTCAACTCGCATCTTGAAAAACAGGGCACCCGTGTCGTTGAAACGGATCTGGGAGAATACATTGTTCAGTTGGCAGGTGAGAGACCTTCTCATATCACTGCTCCGGCAATTCATAAAAGCCGGCAACAAATAGGAAAGCTCTTTTCTGAGCAACTCGGCGTAGACTACACGTACGATCCCGAGGTCTTGACAGCTTTGGCACGAAAGGTGTTAAGAGAAGAATTTTTTGCAGCCCAAGCCGGGATCACCGGGGCCAATTTTGCTCTAGCCGAGTCTGGAAGCCTTGTGCTGTTTACCAACGAAGGCAACGGACGGATGGTTACAACGCTCCCGCCTCTGCATGTAGCTGTGATGTCTCTGGAGAAAATAATTCCTTCTCTTAGTGATCTGCCCATTTTTCTAGCTCTTTTACCCCGGTCCGCCACGGGGCAGCCCATTACTTCTTATGTCTCCATCATATCGGGCACCAGGAAGTGTGGTGAAGTAAGCGGAGCGGAAGAACTGCACATAGTTCTCCTTGATAACGGACGTTCAAAGATAGCCGCGAGCGACTACAGAGAGATTTTGAAATGCATCCGGTGCGGCGCGTGCATGAACGTCTGCCCGGTTTATGGAGTTGTGGGAGGGCATTGTTATGATTCCACGTATGCTGGTCCCATGGGGATTGTTCTGACAATTTTGCTCGAAGGGATGGACCACGCCCACACTTTGGCGGATGCATCCACTCTGTGCGGAGCATGCGCAGAAGTCTGTCCGGTACAGGTGCCACTGGTAAAGCTCATTTCCAAGTTGCGCGAACGCAAGGTCCGTGAGAAGTTTCCTACGGCGCTGGAACGGTCCGGTATGCTCGCCTTTGGTTTGGCTTCAGAAACGCCGATCTTGTATGGCTTAGGACAATGGTCGCTTGGAACATTGTGGCCTGTGCTTGAGAGAGTGGCGGGACGAGGGCCGCTTCCGAGGATTCCGAAACCCCACCAGATACCGCTTCGCCGGAGATTCAAATGAATGTGAACAGCCTGGTCACCCTGTTTCTTGAGAAAGCTGCAGAGGCAGGGGCGGGGATTGCCACAGTAAACAGTGCCCAGGAATTCCAAAGAATCATCTCCGAAGTATTACAGGAACATGGATCGGTATACTGTCCCTGCATGACCGACAAAGAGAGGGCCGTGCCGATTCCGGCGGACCGTCGGCAGGCAGCTTATGAATCCGCATCGATAACCATTGAAGAATCCTTCGCGGCGGTCGCCGAAACCGGAACCGTCATTTGCTCGAGTGCTTCCGGCAAGTTCCTGCAAGCAAGCCTCCTGACTGAACACCACGTGGCAATAGTGCCGAGAGAGAAGATATTCCCCACTTTTCCGGAATTCTTCGTATCATTGGCAGAAATGCCCACCAACATAACTCTTATTACAGGCCCAAGCCGAACCGCAGATATAGAGAAGACTCTCATCATAGGAATGCATGGCCCAAAAAAAGTTACGGTAATTGTCTGGTGAGGCGTCCATGTTCCGGCATGTCTCTTAAAAATTTAGAGCGGCACAAGATCGGTGGACCGAAGGCATCAAATCAAGCCGATGGCTGTGCGAAACTCCGCGGGGTTTCCAACCGGCAACATCAAGCCTTTATAGCTCTGAGGAGAATGTTGATCATTTGTTCCGTACTGGCGATGGTGGGTTGTTTTTTGGAGAGCATCATGCGAGCGAGTGCCTCATGCTCGAATGCCCCTTGAACGAGATGCAGGTAATAGCTGATTTCGAAATCCTTTCGGAAATGGCCGCTGTGTTGCCCGGCTTCCACAGTAGATCTTATCAGTTTCCAGAAACGCCGGGTGTTCCGATATTCTTGAGATTCATAAAATTTGGGATTCCTGTACAATTCCAGTATTAAAACACGAGTCTCCCATTCTCGAATCTGAAAATCCAGAGCCCACCTTCTCAGCAAGTATAAGAGTCGTTCATAGGGATTTAATGCCCCGGAGAAAACGCGCTCCAATTCATCGGCCAATTCGATGAACCAGGTGCCCAGAACTGAGAGAAGTAGTTGTTCTTTGCTCTTGAAATATTGATAAATGGAACCTTCTGCTATGCCTGCTTTTCCGGCTATTTCGGAGATGGTGGCTCCGCCATAACCTTTTTTGCCGAATACTTCCGAGGCGACTTCCATTATCGTACGCCGCCTGAGTTCTCCACGGCTTGGTTCATCGCCATTTTCATTTCCGACCGGCTGTTCGCGCCTCCATATCGCTGCTTTTATTAACGAGTACAGAGCATCCGCGGCCTCATTGGGATCATAGGGATCGCCGAAAAAAAGCCATCGCAAAACAATGCTGTCGATTGCGCCGAAAATCATCTCCAGCACGAGAATAACCTCTATCTCAGCGTCCACTTCTTGGTCCCGTATGCCCTCTCTAATGGCCTCAACAGCGAAGACGCTGTATTGTCGAATCATTTCATAAGCCGGGGATTGGTAGAAAGCAGGTAATGTCCGGAGTTCACGAAGCAAAATTGAGGTGTAGTTCCTATTAACAGAGAGATCTCTGAGCTGATGCCAAAGCAACTTCCTAATCTTGGGCTCGGCCCCCTTCATTCCTTGAAGATGCTCAGTGATGCCTGCCAGAGTCTCTTTAAGATGTCTTTCCGGAACGGTAACGATCAGATTTTCTTTGGTTTTGAAATATTGGAAGATAGATGCCTCATGTACCCCGGAATCATCAGAAATATCAGCGATAGTCGTATCGTGAAAACCGCGGGTGGCAAAGATACGCTCCGCGGATTCTATGATAAGTTGGCGTTTTCTATCTGCTGAAGGGCTTCTTCGTTTAGTGGAGGACGTCCTTTTGATAGTGCTTCCGGGCAATCCGGTGTAATCCATATATAAACTCCGGGGACTCGGATACAATGATCACTATATCTTCGTTTAAAACCTAATACCACTCATACGATAAAGAGTCAAGAACTTTCTTTCTTGCGTCGTGTGTTAGGTCTGGGAGTGTGATGTTTTATCAGTAATCTACTGTTATTTAGTCGTTGATCCAATGATATTGAACGGCGCTGCGGATATCACACAACGTGTTTCAATAAATTATCAGCATTCGGCTGAGGTTCAGAACAAAAGCTAGTGCTAATCAACTTGGAAATTTTTTTTTGGTACAATGCAAAAAGTCTTGACATAGTTTTTGTATAAGTTATATTCGTATCAACGATGTTGCCAAGTCTCTGTCAACATAACTTTCAGAGCCCAGGCGCAGGTTTAACCGGTTCCATTATACTATTGAATATTGGGGCTCCGAGGCCATTCAGCAAAGGGAGGACAGCGTGAACAAAAAGGATATTGATCCGGCGAATGTTTAGATCCGTCCGATGAAAGAAGAAGACGTCGATGCCATTGCAGTAATCGACGGCATGTCCTTCGGAGCGCCTCGTCCGGAATATTATCGGGAAAAGCTTGGTTCGGCCGCTAAGGGAGCAGGAATTAACACTTCTTTGGTTGCAGAAGCGCGGACGATCATATCGCAAGTTGAGTAAGGGGTAAGAAAGATGAGATACGCAGAGACAGGATTTAATTTGGAAATCGATCTAACCCGAGGAAACATCGAGAGGGTGGAAACTGACCCAAAACTAACCGAACTTTATCTTGGGGGTCTAGGTACGAACGCCAAGATATTATGGGATAGGGTTCCCCCTGAAACCGACCCTTTTTCTCCGGATAATCTACTCATATTCAGCACCGGTCTTTTATGCGGCACACCTGCTCCCGGTGCTAATCGTACCATTGTCACCACCTATTCTCCTCAGACCTTGTTAATGGGATACTCAATGATGGGGGGATTCTGGGCGCCGGAATTGAAGTATGCCGGGTACGATAAAGTCATCCTTCGCGGCAAGTCCCCCAATCTGGTCTATTTGTGGATAAACAATGACAAGGTGGAAATACGTGATGCCGGTCATCTTCATGGTAAAGGCGCTGTTGAAACCGCAGAACTGATTCGACAAGAGTTGAAGGAGCCGAAAGCCCAGGTGGCTGCCATCGGCCTTGCCGGTGAAAACAGGGTCTATATGGCCTCCATCGAGCAGGGTAGGTCCAGTGCAAGCCGGCTCGGAGTAGGCGCCGTAATGGGAGACAAAAGGGTAAAGGCGATAGCTGTTCGTGGAACAAAGGACGTCAATATCGCCCGACCGGCTGAGTTTATAAAGTTTTGCAACGAAGTGCTGCAGTACATAAAAGACCGCGAACAAAAGCCGGTCCCGGGGGTAATGCCGATTTTAGCCGGGCTGGGGTCACCCCAAGAGATGAAACTCGTTGATGAGGAGTGGCACACCCAGAATTTCATGTGGGGGAACGCCCGCGAACGGAAAAGAGACTATTGGAACAAGGAAATCGAGGATAAGTGGAGGAAAACCCAAGTAAGTGTGCGGACACGGCTGGTCAGTTGCTATAACTGTCCGATGAAATGCGGAGCAACCATTTCGGTCCCGGGAATTTCAACCTACATGATGAAATGCTTCTCCAAACTTACCTATACCATGGCAGCCTTTTCAGACCTGGATTTCGGTTTCAGAATCGCTCAGCGTGCAACGGAGTATGGAGTGGACGGATTCTCAACCCCGCAAGTGATGGCCTTTGCCGTTGAGCTTAAAGACGCCGGCATTTTGACCGACGAGGACTTTGCAGGATGCCCGTCCGACAACGAAGGGAAATTTTACTGGTTGCTTGACAGAATTGTTCGACGAGAGGGGATAGGAGATGTTCTGGCCAACGGCACCTATTGGGCGGCCCAACAGATCGGTAAGGGCGCAGAAGCATACGCTCATAACAACATCAAGAAACATGAGCAGCTTCCTCTCAAACTGGGAATGCTCAATCCCGTCTATTATCTTATGTATTGTACCGGCGAGAAGATAAACATTACCCAAATCGAGGGGCAGTTCCCCCAGGCGCCTTTTCTTACGATGGAGGAAAGAGAAGACTTTGTAAAGGACTGGATCCAGGTTCCTGATGAAAAATTCAAGAAATATCTTCTGGACTGGGAACTACGTGGAGAACGCTCAAATCCATATTACCCGACCGTTGACATGTCCGTTGACATTGTCGATTGGCAAGAGATGATGCACCACATCGACGACGCCCTCGGGATGTGTGCCGGTTTATCGTCATTTCCCCTCAAGCCCCCCTATCACATACACAATTACCCGACTTTAATCTCACTGGCGACAGGGATGGATATGGATGAAGGTGGACTAACGCAAGTATACAGGAGGAACCGAACTTTAGTCAGAGCCTTGAATGTAAGAAGAGGTCTGAGGAGGGCTGACGAGAAGCCGCCTGAGGACCACTGGAAGAAAAGATTCCCGGAACTGGAAGCCAATCTCTTGGATGCGTATTACAAATTCAAGGGATGGAATAACGAGGGCATTCCCACGAAAGAGTCATTGAATGAACTCGCTTTGGATTATGTTGCCGAAGACTTCCTACGGAGAGGCATTTTGACGGATAACGAAGGCACTCCCTCCAAAGAGCCTTCCGTGGAAACAGAGAAGAAATAAGTGAACAGGTGGTAACGGGCATGGGCGAGAAAAAAAAGAAGATAATCAAATCCATAAAGATCGACGTTGAAAAATGCAATGGTTGCAGGGCATGTGAGGTCATCTGCTCCGCGTTTCATGCTACGCCGAAGTACAGCAGCAATAATCCGGGAAGGTCTCGTATTCGGGTGATTCGCGAACCGCTGAGAGACGTATATCTTCCTGTGTATGCCGGTGAGTATGCTCCAGCCGAATGTATGGGCAGAGACAAATACGTGATTGATGGAAAAGAATACGACGAGTGCGGTTTCTGCAGGGCTTCCTGCCCATCAAGGGATATTTTCAAGGAACCCGATTCCAAACTCCCTCTCAAATGCGACATGTGCGAAGACGATCCGCCACAGGAAAAGCCATTGTGTGTTCAGTGGTGCATTAATGACGCGCTGATCTACGAAGAAAGGGAAGAGGAAGTAGAAGAAGAAGTGAAGCTGGAGGACGTAGAGATAGGACTGGAATCCATGATCGACAAGTATGGCTTGGAGAAGGTCATGGATACCGTTTCCCGGATGTCAGCGTCAAAGAAGGGCTGAAACATTAGGCCGAAAGAAGAGGAAGGAAAACAGTGGAGACTGTAACCCCCTATAAAGAGATCATCGATGCCATCAAAGCTAGCGGCGGAGAAGCATTCAAAAGATGCTTCCAATGCGGATTATGCGATACTGTTTGTCCGTGGAACAGGGTCAGAAATTTCAGTATGCGCAAGCTGGTCCGAGAAGCGACGTTTGGTTTGACCGAGATCGAAAGTGAAGATATCTGGCTTTGTACGACCTGCGGAAGATGCCCTCAGCAGTGCCCCAGGGACGTAAAACAGATAGAATCCGGGGTATCCTTACGCAGGATTGCCACGGAATACGGGGTTTTCCCTGCTCCTGTCAAGCCTGTCCGCACCATAAACGCAGGCCTCGTTGGTCAAGGAAACCCCTTCGGTGAAGATCGAGAAAAGAGGGCGGCTTGGGCGGAAGGTCTTTCTGTAAAACCGTTCACCGAAGGGGTGGAAATTCTCTATTTTCCCGGCTGCTATCTCAGCTATGACCCAAGATTGAAAAAGGTGGCTAGAGCCACAGCCAATATTCTCAACTTGGCGGGGGTAGACTTCGGCATACTTGGACCCAAGGAGAATTGCTGTGGAGAAAGCATCCGCAAGACGGGCGATGAGGAATTATTCAAGCGTCTGGCCAAAGAAAACATCAAAACCTTTATCGATAATGGGGTCAAGAAAATCCTCGTTTCTTCCCCTCATTGCTACCATACCTTCAAGAACGAGTATCCGGAATTCAGGGTGAACTTTGATGTGGTTCATATCTCCCAGTTCCTGTTCGAGTTGGTGAACGAGGGAAGGCTTCAGCTTAAGAAGGATTATCGGAAGAAAGTTACGTATCACGACCCTTGTTACCTGGGTCGACATAACGGCATATATGATGAGCCGCGAGGGGTCTTAAAGAAGATACCGGGTTTAGAGTTGAATGAGATGGTTGAGTCCAGCTCGGATAGTCTCTGCTGCGGAGGCGGAGGCGGCAGGGTTTGGATGGAAACCCAAAAGGGTGAGAGATTCTCTGATCTCAGGATAGAACAGGCTCTTGGGGTTGGGGCCGAGGTGCTGGCTACTTCCTGCCCCTATTGCATTACCATGCTTGAGGACAGCAGGTTAACCATGGATGTCTTGGAAAAGATCGAGGTCAAGGACATCACGGAAATTATCCAGGAAGTGATTTAATCGAAGTACCCTGATGAGGTGATAGAAAATGGGAGAAGTACTATTGCTGAAAGAGAAACTCCAGCAACTTTGTGGGAGCCTTGGACAAACCAATTTTGGAGACGTCATGGTTGTCGGTGGGGGCATCAGCGGCATTCAAGCCTCTCTTGATCTTGCCACGGCCGGGTTCAAGGTCTACCTGGTTGAAAAAGGGCCAAGCATTGGCGGCCATATGGCGCAACTGGACAAGACCTTTCCCACCAATGACTGCTCCATGTGAATACTCGCACCAAAGCTGGTCGAGGTCGGCCGGCATCCCAATATAGAGGTCCTCACCTATACTGAAGTCAACAGTGTAGAAGGGGAGGTAGGAGACTTTAAGGTAACCCTGACTAAAAAGCCAAGGTATATTCTTGAGGATAAATGCACGGGCTGTACTACATGCGTAGAATACTGCCCGGCTAAATATCCTGATCAATATAATCAGGAAATATCGCTGAATAAAGCCGTCCATATATACTTTGCTCAGGCAATTCCTCTCATTTCATATATTGATGAAAGCTGTCTTTACCTCAAAGAGAAGAAATGTCGTATTTGCGAAGGAGTGTGCAAGAATAATGCAATAGATTTGAATCAAACGGCGGAGAAAAAAGAAATACAGGTAGGGGCGATCATTCTGTCTCCCGGCCTTGAGCCCTTTGATCCAAAGGTGAAGAAGGAGTATCACTACGGAGAGTTTGCGAACGTCGTAACCAGCATGGACTATGAGCGGCTGTTATGCTCCACTGGGCCATACGAAGGTGAGGTACTGCGTGCTTCCGACAAGAAGCATCCCCATAAAATAGCCTGGATTCAATGCATCGGTTCCAGACGGGTTACTCCGGGCGAAAACAGCTATTGTTCAGCCGTATGCTGCACCTATACCCAGAAACAGGTGATTATAACAAAAGATCATGATGCAGAGGCAGAGTGTACGATATTCCATAACGATGTGCGTTCCTATGGGAAGGATTTTGAGCGATACTACGAAAGGACAGAGAAACTTCCCGGCATTCGATTCTTCAGAAGCTACACTACGATAGTAAAAGAGGATCAGGTAACCAAGAATGTGACGGTACGGTATTCTACTCCCGATGAAGGCGTAAAAGAAGAAGAATTCGACATGGTGGTATTGTCCGTTGGATTGAATCCTCCTGCTGATGTGAAGTCCATTGCAAACAAATTCGGCATAGAACTCAATCCTCATGATTTTTGCAGGATCAACCCTGTCAATCCCATGTCCACGAACAGACCCGGGATTTTTGTAAGCGGAGGCTTCCAGGGTCCCATCGATATCCCCGAGTCGGTCTTCAGCGCCAGCGGAGCGGGCTCCCAAATCGGTGAACTCCTTGACTACAGGCGAGGAAATCTTGCCAAAGAAAGGATATATCCGCCTGAAAGGGATGTCTCCAAGGAGGAGCCAAGGATAGGAGTCTTTGTATGTCATTGTGGGGCGAATATCGGAAGGATAGTCAATGTTCCTGAAACAGTCGAGTACTGCAAAACGCTACCGAATGTTGTCCATGCTCAGGAACAGCTATTTTCATGCGCTACGAACTCCGCCAAAGAAATAACCGACATGACCAAGGAAATGGGGCTCAATCGAGTGGTTATCGCTGCCTGTTCCCCCAGGACCCTTGAACCGCTCTTCCGGGACACCGTTCGGGAGGCTGGAATTAATCAATATTACTGCGAAATGGCAAATATCAGGGAGCACAACTCCTGGGTCCACTCGAAAGAAAAGGAAGAAGCCACCGAAAAGGCACACGATATAATTCGGATGTCGGCAGCACGAGCTTGCCATTTGGAGCCATTACAGGAATTTGATCTTCCCGTCAATAAGGCGGCCTTAGTGGTTGGTGGAGGCATAGCCGGTATGAATTGTGCTCTCTCCATTGCCAACCAGGGGCATGAGGTGCACTTGGTGGAAAAGAATACGGAGCTTGGGGGAATAGCACGAAAGATTCATTCCACGCTGGATGGACTGGATGTTCAGGAGTACCTGCGCGATCTCATGGCAAAGGTGTATCAACACCGCTTAATACACGTCTATCATGATGCGACAATCACGGATGCTAAAGGTTATGTTGGGAATTTCATGACCGCGGTGAAGTCTGAGAGAGGATTCACAGAGATAAAACACGGTGCAGCGGTTCTTGCTATAGGTGCTGATCTATATACGCCTTCCGAATACCTTTATGGAGAAGATGACAGGGTAATGACCCACCTTGAGTTGGAGGAGCGGATCACCAAAGGAGACGAAAAGATAGTTAACGCAAAAAGTCTCGTGATGATCCAATGCGTAGGCTGTAGAAATGAAGAGAGAAATTACTGCAGCCGCCTATGTTGCAGTGAGTCTGTAAAGAACGCATTGAAACTGAGAGAGATAAATCCCCAGATGGACATTTACATCCTCTTTCGGGATATGAGAACCTATGGGTTCAACGAGGATTATTACCGGGAGGCTTCAAACAAGGACATAAAGTTCATCCGCTATGAACCGGAGGAAAAACCTTTGGTGGAACCTGGTGAGTCTGAGGATGGCCGGCCCGTTCTAAAGGTTACCGCGACCGATTATATCTTAGGTAAGAAGCTCGAATTGGATGCTGACATAATTGCCCTGGCTGCCGCTGTCATTCCATCGGCGGCGACCAAGGAAGTTGCCGGATTATTCAAGGTAACTTTGAATCCGGATGGCTTCTTCAAAGAAGCCCATGTCAAATTAAGGCCTGTTGAGTTTGCTACAGACGGCGTTTATCTCTGTGGACTGGCTCATTATCCCAAGTTTATACAGGAAACGATCAACCAGGCTTATGGAGCTGCAGGCAGGGCCTTAACGCTACTCTCCCGTGATGTAGTGGTCGCCTCCGGTTCTGTGTGCGCGGTGGATGAGGATAAGTGTGTTTCGTGTGGGGCATGTATAACGGTATGCAACTATGGCGCCATAGAGTTTGTAGAGACACCGCGCGGCAGAAAGGCCAGGGTTAATCCTGTCCTCTGTAAAGGGGATGGTCTCTGCAACACGGTGTGCGCGACGTCTGCCATAGTGCTGAAGCACTACACCGATGAAGAACTCTTGAGCGAAATTGATGCGGCGTTTCCAGAGGAAGAGGTCATACAGCCAATGGATGCTGCGGTTAATGAATAAAGCCGGGATTACCAAGTACGAGGTGAGAACGTATGAGTGCAGGACTTAAATTCAAACCAAAGGTCTTAGGGTTTGTATGCCATTGGTGAGCATACGGCGCAGCCGACTTAGCTGGAGTTTCCAGAAGTCAATATACAACTGAAATGAGACTTATTCGCGTCATGTGTTCCGGTCGAGTCGATCTGGCACATGTACTCCGGGCTTTCTCAAAGGGAGCGGATGGGGTGTTTCTTGGTGCCTGCCACTTAAATGAATGTAACTATATTACTCATGGAAATTACCATGCCTTAACCATGGTGAGCCTAGCCAAGAAATTGCTGGAACACATAGGGCTGAACTCGGAGAGATTGAAGATCGCATTTATGTCCGGCGCTGAAGCCAACCTTTTTGTCGAAGGGGTTAATAGTTTTGTCAAGAAGGTGAAGGAGCTAGGACCCCTTGGCCGAGGGGAAGGCCTGGACGAAAAGGAATTGAAGTTCAAACTGGAAGCGGTTACCCGGCTTATCCCCTACATCAGACTGGTGGAAAGGGAGAGGCTGAGACTGCCTGCTATGCCGGAAGAAGAATACCGTAAATTCTTCGACAGTGACGAACTGAACCGGTTATTTAATGAAACCATTGCCGATAAATTGGCCATAAGCCAAATCATGTTACTCCTGCGGGAAAGACCCCTTTCAACTGCCGAAATTGCAAAGACTTTAGGGCTAACCCCGTCTAAGGTATCAAAACACCTTAATGCATCATCGAAGCAAAGATTGGTCCGATACGATGAAAGCCGGAAGTGCTTTGCTCTCGCCTGAGGTGAAAAAGCAGGCGGTGGATCAGAAGAAAGAAGATTAGGACAGAGGCTATGGACAAAGACAGAATCGACCAGATAATTGATAAACACAACTGCGAGCCCAGTTATCTCATTCAGGTGTTACTGGACATTCAGGCAGAAAATAAATGGCTTCCCGGGGAGGCATTGGAGAGGGTCGCCGAAAGATTGCAGGTTCCTATGACCCGGATACAGCATATCGCTACCTTCTACAAAGCCTTTAGTTTGGTTCCTAAGGGACGCCATCAAATTCACATTTGTGTGGGAACGGCCTGCCATGTTCGGGGTGCGTCGCGTGTGCTCGACACGGTGCAAGGCCTGACGGGAATTGAACCGGGTGAAACAGACATGGATCTGAAGTTCAGCCTGGAGACCGTTAACTGCCTCGGCTGCTGTGCTTTAGGACCGGTGGTGGACATCGATGGAAAAACTCACGGTAAGATGGCGCCGGCAAAGACAGCAGACGTGTTAAAAAATTATGATTAAGGAAGAACTATGCCGCGGATAAACTCACCTGATGAGTTAGAGAAAGTCAGACAAGAAATATTGTCCAGGGAAGACCCAAACAAGCCGTGCATTTCAATATGCGCCGGCGCTGGTTGTCTTGCCTCCGGGGCAAGTGAAGTCATGGCCGCCTTTAAAGCAGAGATTGAAAAACAGGGCTTGATGGCTGAGGTGAACACCAAAGGAACCGGTTGCCCTGGATTTTGTGAGAGAGGACCGGTCGTGGTTATTTATCCTGAGGAGATATGCTATCTTGAGGTAAAGCCTGAAGACGTTCCCGAGGTTGTCTCCCAGACCATAAGGGAGAAGAAGGTTGTCGATCGTCTGCTCTATGTTGACCCAACCACAGGCGAAAAAGCAACCCATGAAGCCGATATTCCTTTCTATAGAAATCAAGAACGAAACGTTATCGGTAATAACATTAAGATTGATCCCAAGAATATCGATGACTATCTGGCGATTGGAGGCTATTCCGCGTTAGCCAAGGCTCTTTCCAAAATGACGGCTGACCAGGTATTGCAGGAAGTCAAGAAATCCAACCTGAGAGGGAGGGGTGGTGGCGGCTTTCCTGCGGGGACGAAGTGGGAAGGATCCCGCAATGCCCCTGGTGAACCGAAATATGTGATAGTGAACGCCGACGAAGGCGACCCAGGAGCATTTATGGACAGGGCTGTCCTTGAAGGAAACCCTCACTCAGTCCTCGAGGGCTTGACCATCGGTGCCTATGCCATCGGTTCGCACGAGGGCTATATTTATGTGCGACAGGAATACCCCTTAGCGGTAGAGAATGTGAACATCGCTATCCAGCAGGCTGAGGAGTTTGGCCTTCTCGGGAAAAACATCCTTGGCTCAGGCTTTGATTTCATTGTCAAGGTGCATAAAGGAGCCGGCGCTTTCGTGTGCGGTGAATCAACCGCCTTGATGACGGCATTGGAAGGCAGGGCAGGAGAGCCCAGACCCAAGTACGTCCGCTCCAACGTCGTGGGCCTCTGGGGCAGGCCCAGTGTTTTGAACAATGTCGAGACATGGGCCAACGTGCCGCTTATCATCAATAAAGGCGCAGATTGGTTCACTCAGTTTGGAACTGATACCAGCAAGGGCACGAAGATTTTCTCCCTGGTCGGCAAAATAACCAATACCGGTCTTGTGGAAGTTCCCATGGGCACGCCACTGAAAGATATTATCTACAAGATCGGCGGCGGAATCCCCGGAGGCAAGAAGTTCAAAGCGGTGCAGACCGGAGGACCGTCCGGAGGATGTCTCCCCGAGAAACTGTTAGATCTCCCGGTTGGTTTTGATGAACTCACCAAGGCCGGTTCGATGATGGGTTCAGGTGGGATGATTGTAATGGATGAAGATACCTGCATGGTTGATGTTGCCAGGTACTTCCTCGAATTCCTCACTGAGGAATCGTGCGGCAAATGTGTCCCATGCCGTGAAGGCATGAGGCAGATGCTCAAGATTCTCACTAATATCACGAAAGGAAAGGGAAAAGAGGGCGATATCGAGCTTTTGGAGCAGCTATCAGAGACAGCCATAGAGGCGGCCCTTTGTGCTTTAGGTAAGAGTTCCCCTAACCCGTTTTTGAGCACGTTGCAACACTTTAGAGAAGAGTATGAGGCCCACATCAAGGAGAAGCGGTGCCCGGCTCTATCCTGCAAGGAACTCATCTCGTACTATATTGACCCGGATAGGTGCCAGGCCTGTATGAATTGCCTCAGGAAATGCCCTTCCGAGGCGATTACCGGCGGCAAGAGGCAGATCCATGTCATTGATCAGGAGAAATGCACCAAGTGCGGAACCTGCTTTGAAGTTTGCCCCTCTCGCTTTGCTGCGGCCAAGAAGATTTCCGGCGAGCCTGTTCCGCCTCCTATCCCTGAAGAAGCCCGAACTATAGTCAGAAAGAGTAAAGAAAAGTGAGCGAAATCCTGTTAAAAATCGACGGAAAAGAAGTTAAAGCCAAAGAAGGGATGACCGTCTTGGAGGCGGCACGAAGCGCGGGGATATCGATCCCCACACTGTGTCACCACGAGAAATTGGAACCCTACGGGGCTTGTCGACTTTGTATAGTAGAACTAGAAAGTCGCGGCTGGACAAGAATCGTTGTTTCCTGCGTCTATCCGGTGGAGAAAAATATAATCGTAAGAACCAGGTCTGAGAAGGTAGATAGAATTCGTAAAATGATCTTAGAACTCCAGTTGGCTCATGCTCCTGATTCATTCATATTGCAGGATCTGGCTAAAGAGTATGGTGCGGACAGGGACCGTTTTGAAAAAGAGCCCTCCTTTTGCATTCATTGTGGTCTCTGTGTAAGATACTGTGCTGAGGTCAAGAAGAAGAACGCGGTCGGATTTGTCGATAGAGGAATAAGGAAAGAGATCAGTTTCATCCCAGAGATAGCATCTAAGGAGTGCTGGAACTGCAAAGAATGTTTTTCGCTTTGCCCTACAGAGGCACTCCAAGCCGCTTACGTTTTAATGGAGGCGCTCATATCCCCGGATTATTCCGCAGACAAACGCAGAAATGTATGTTCTTCGCTGCAACCATCTGATATGGTGGAGTAAATATAGTGACATCGAGGGTAATCAGATGGTCGGGAGTGGTGAGGAAGGGAGTAAGACAATTCGACCTGAATTCAATCGTTCAATCATGATTGATTTTCAGGGTGCCAAGATCACCTCTGACACGGGTTTTCTGTTACTGAGAGAGATAGACGACCGTTTTCGGGTTATTGCACCGAGGGCGGGATTGAAGGTACTCGAACACGCCCTGACGAGGTCCAACGACCCGCTCATGAAGAGAAAGAAGAAGCAGCGTCTCGTCGTGGATGTTGATTCAACGGAAGATCCCGCCTACGGCAACCAAGAGATCGCGGCCTTCAACGGTCATTTCGGGAAAAGCTGTTTTCACCCCCGAAGAGCGGGATTCAGACTAGGCTGGTCGATGTCCGGTATCAGGCAAAGAACACGCTCCGGCAATTCTACCTCCGCGGCGAGGAAGTGAAACGGTCAATTGCGATCCGCAAAACAGAAGGGGAAGACTCTTTGGCTTCGAGCGCAGACGAACCGTTCCCGAGTCTCACTGTAGAAGTTGCCGCGCAACGTTTCTCCAAAGGTAATCTAGAGGACAGGGTCGTCTCGCTAGCCAAGGAATCTCCCTACACGCTCTTTGTCAACGACCGTGAGATCCTATCCATTGCTACCCTCCCCACACATCTCAAGGAGCTTTTCATAGGTTTTCTCGTGTCAGAAGGGGTCCTGCTGCGGCCGGAGGAAGTCCTCGAATGCTGCGTAGACCATGACGCTAGGATCGTGCGCGTGGAACTCGACGTGCCGCAAGATCGCCTTGCAGCGCTGGAAAGAAAGGGCATGCTGACTTCGGGCTGTGCAGGGGGTGTAATTTTCTCGGTGGAGGCCGCGGCTGGCCCGCGTCAGAAAAGCCGAAAGTGCCTAAAAGTCTCCAGTTCCACCATCATCAAGAGGATGCAGGAACTGGACAGATATCCAGGCATTTACAGCGTGACACGCGGAGTACACGCCGCGTCCCTGGCTGATCGGGAAAATACCCTTGTGGTGCTCGAAGACCTCGGCCGCCATAACGCCGTGGACAAGATCGTGGGACATTGCTTTCTCAATAGAATAGAAACAACTGACAAACTGCTCCTCTCCACCGGCAGAATCACATCCGAAGTGCTCATTAAAGCCGCACGCAGCAACTTCCCCATTGTCATTTCCCGTTCCAGCGCGAGTTCCACAGCTATAGCCATGGCAAAACAGCAACAAATAGACGTGGCCACGTACGTCAGAGCCGGCCGCTTCAACTACTTCGCGCACGGCGGCGCTCATGTGGTCGAAGGGTAGGGGGAACCCCATAGGCGCTGACTTTGAACTCGCGTTGTATCTTTGGATGCAGTATAGGACGTTCCCGGAGGGACGACTATGCAGTAACGGGACATGTCAAGGCTCCCGTTCCGCGCCCGCAGGCGTGTCGGCGCGTGGCTATTTTCCCGAGTATGCCTCGGGATGTTGCGCACTGGGTCACTTTGCCTAGATGTCTGGAGGGTCTGATCACCGGTTGACCAGCTTGAGGCGGGCCCGGCATTCCTCAACCGTGGCGGGCTCACGGCCCTGGTCGCGGACCATACGGGCGGCCTTTTCAACCAGGTCCCCGTTGGACGAGGCCATGACCCCCTTGCTCAGGTAGAAATTGTCTTCCAGTCCCACCCGGATGTTTCCCCCCAAACCGATGGCCGCGGCAACCAGCCGCCATTGATCCAGGCTAATGCCTATGATCTCCCATTCGCTTTGGGCCGGTAGGAGCTGAACCATTGAAACCAGGCTCGGCACTGTGGGAGGAATGCCGCCCACCACACCCATGATGAGGCTGAACTGGTAGGGAGCATTGAGAAGGCCCATGTCAATCAAGGGATACGAATTCCCCACATGGCCGGTGTCGAAACACTCAAGCTCAGGTTTCGTGCCTACCTCGTTCATGGCTTGTACGATGTGAACGATTTCGGAAAAAGGGTTAGGAAATACGAATTCGAAAACGAAATGTTTTTTGTCGGGATTATATTTTGCGTAATTCATGGATCCCATGTTGAGAGCCCCGATTGCAGGTTTTATTGATCTTATGTGGGCCGTCTTTTGTTCCGTAGTGATGCTTATGGCGCCTGTGGAGAAATTGATTATGATGGGACAGGCATCTATGATGGCATCGTAGATGTTTTTATAATCCTGAACCTCATAACTCGGGAGACCGTCCTGGGCCCTAGCATGTATATGAACGACGACGGCCCCGCCCTCGTAAGCCCGTTTCGCCTCGGCAGCGTACTCCTCAGGGGTGTAAGGGATCCCGGGACACTGGGCCCGGTTGGCCACTACGCCGGAAAGGGCGCAGGTAATCATGCAGGGACGCTCGTAATCCTGGTTTTCTTTGATCCATAGTGACGACATCCGACGTTTGTCCTCCTTTAGCGACCCTTCCAGACGGGCTCTCTTTTTTGCACAAAGGCTGTTATACCCTCTATTGCGTCTTCGGTCCTTGCCAGAATCCTTAACTGATCGCAGAGATATTCGAGAGAATCGTCAAGGTTGCGGCACTCTACAGCGGCCAGCGCCTGCCTGCCCGAGGAAATTGCCAGGGGCCCCCTGGACGCAATGGTTGTGAGAGTTTCGTTTACGGTCCGTTCAAAATCCTCATCGGAACACGCCCTCGTAATAAGCCCGATCCGGTCGGCGTCAGCGGCTGACAGGGTTTTAGCGGTGAGAATCATTTCCAAGGCCTTCTTGCGGGTCGCATTGCGAAATATTAAAGCGCCTATCATCATAGGGAAAAGACCCACTTTCACCTCCGGAGTACCGAATTTCACTCCTTCCCGCGCATAGACGAGATCGCAGGAGAGCATTAACCCCATGCCGCCGGCCATACAATGTCCGTTGATCCGTGCCACAAGAGGTTTGGAGAAAACTGCCATCTTTTTTAGCAGGCCGGCATATTTCTTGGCGCCCGCCATGGGATCCTCACTATCAAAGGCGCTCACAAGATCCGCTCCTGAACAAAAAGCCTTTTCTCCAACAGCAGTGATACAAACCACTCTCACTTGATTGTCGGTTGCAGCCCGATCAAGATATTCATGAAAAAGGTCCATCATTTCAACACTGAGAGCGTTTCGGCGGGACTCCCTGTTGATGGTAATCCACGCCGTATTCTCCTTGACTTCATAAAGCAGGTCAGACTCACTCATTTTGATCTCCCTGTTCATGGGCTTCAATCTCTACGAGAATGTCACCCGGTTTCACCTGGTCCCCTACGGCTGTGTTGACCGCTCGAACCATTCCGGAATAAGGAGCCGAAAGAGTAATTTCCATCTTCATCGCTGACACCACCACCAGTCCCTGCCCCTTCGCTACCTTTTGACCCGACTCGACCAGCACTCTTACAACTGCTGCCGGCGTAGGAGGCGTCACATCACTGGGAACTCCTGAACGGGCTCGCGCTTTTCGGCGGTCCACCTTGTCCGCATCTTGAACCAGGCGGGCCCGGCCATCAACCCAGACCCACGTTCCTTCATCGGTTTTGACTGCAAAAATATTTGCTACTCGGCCGTCTATACCGAAATTGACACGGTTGTTTAAAACGGAACAGACTGAGAGGCTTCTTTCTTTTCCATCAAGAACCGTCCTTATGGATCCTGTACTGTCTGGAGCGGCGGCATCTACGTGGTAAACGGCATCCTGAATCCTTAACTTGTAGTCCATTTAAGTTTTCCCGAGCTTATTTAAGCGTTTGATTCAAATCAGCGTCAAAGTCATTACCGAACAATGTCCCACGCACCGAGCGTTTGCCAGGGGGAGGACCAGCCGGCCTCTCCTGGTCGGGCGACGGCGGACGGGATGACTCTAGGAGCGACCATATCGTAGGCCACACTGCCCAGCACGGCCAAGCAGTCAGCACTCTGGTCCGGCTTCCATGCAGCGAAATGATCTTCGATGAAATGCGTATGAATGTCCCCCGCCTTAAAGGCATCGGAAGACAACACATCCAGGAGGAATTCGACTTGTGTTTTGACTCCAAGTATCACACATCCCTTGAGGGCTCGAATCATTCTGGCAATAGCCATTTCGCGGTCTTCCGCCCAAACTACCAGCTTGCCCAGGATGGGGTCGTACTGAACTGGAACCTCGAAACCTGAGTAAATACAATGGTCGAACCGTACTCCAGGGCCTTCCGGGGACTGTGCAAAAAGGATTCGGCCAGGAGCCGGCATAAAGTCTGCTTCCGGATCTTCGGCATAGATTCGGCACTCGATGGCGTGACCCCTTCGGAAAAGATCGCCCTGCGAGAAAGGAAGCGGAAGGCCGGCTGCTATTTCAATCTGGCGGCGAACAAGATCCAGGCCCGTAATCATCTCGGTAACGGGGTGTTCCACCTGGAGTCTCGTATTAACTTCCAGGAAATAGAATTCTCCATTGCGGTCCAGGAGGAATTCCACGGTCCCTGCGTTGACGTATCCCGCAGCTCTTCCGGCTGCAACAGCGGCTGCCCCCATACGAGATCTAAGCCCGCCGTCCATAGCCGCTGAAGGGGTTTCCTCAATGATTTTTTGATGTCTCCGCTGTATGGAACACTCACGTTCGAACAGGTGAACAACATTTCCATAGGAATCGGCCAAAATCTGAAACTCGATATGCCGCGGACGGTCCAGGTATTTTTCTAAGTATATTGTGTTGTCTCCGAATGCGGTCAAGGCCTCGCCGGCTGCTGATTCGGCTGCTTCGGGCAGGGCATCTGAACCGTCCACTATGCGCATACCCTTTCCACCGCCCCCTGCTGCCGCCTTAACGAGCACGGGGTACCCCATCTCTTCGGCAACATCTACTAGGCGGTTTGTATCCCGTTCGGTATGGATCATTCCCGGAATAATGGGAACACCGCTATCCGACATGATGCGGCGGGCAGTGGTCTTGTTTCCGAGAGCGGCCATCACATGCGCTGGAGGTCCTATGAAAACGAGACCTTCTGAGACCACCCTTTCTGCAAAGACCGGGTTTTCCGCAAGGAACCCGTAACCGGGATGAATTGCTTCGGCACCTGTTTGCAAAGCGGCATCAACGATCTTGTCAACATTGAGATAACTTGAGGCTGGGTCGGACTCCCCCAGGAAAACAGCTTCATCCGCGGAGAAAACGTGGAGGGACTCATTGTCGGCATCTGAATACACTGCGACAGTCTTGATGCCCATCTCATGGGCGGTACGCATAACCCTGACGGCAATTTCGCCTCGGTTGGCCACCAGTATCTTGGAAAACATTTCTTACTCCCCTTACATGCGGAAAGTGCCGTGGCCCTGACGTCTACCCTCCAGCGGCGCATTCAGGGAAGCAGAAATGGCTAAGCCCAGCACATCTCTTGTCATGGCAGGATCCAGGATTCCGTCGTCCCATAGGTTGGCTGTACTGTAGTAGGCATTCCCCTCTTGTAATGCTGAATGAATTATGGGACCGCGAATCCCTTCGACTATTTCCGGTGGCAGAGGCGGTTGCCCAGCGCGAGCCAACTGATCGTTCTTTACCGACACAAGAACATCCGCGGCCTGTTCCCCACCCATGACTCCGATCTGGGCATTGGGCCACATCCATAAAAATCTCGGCGAATAGCCCCGGCCGCACATCCCGTAATTGCCCGCTCCGAATGAAGCACCCACGATGACGGTAAACTTTGGCACAGTGGCTGTTGAAACCGCATGGACCATCTTATGTCCGTCCTTGGTGATACCGCCACGTTCATATTCCCGGCCTATGATGTATCCGTTGATGTTCTGGAGGAACAACAGCGGTATGCCCTGTCGGTCGCAAAGCGATATGAACTGGGTGGCCTTGAGCGAGCTGTCCGAAAACAACACTCCATTATTGCCCAGGATCCCTACCTGATAACCGTGGATGTAAGCCCAGCCGCATACGAGAGTAGGCCCGTACAGCGCTTTAAACTCAAGAAACTCGGAACCGTCCACCATTCGAGCAATAATTTCTCGCACATCATAAGGTGTTGAGATGTTTCTCGGGACAATGCCCCAAATTGTGCGTGGGTCATAAAGTGGGGCCTTGGTTTCGCGTCTCGGCACATAGGCCTTTTCAGTACCGGGCAGCACGCCGGCAATATCGCGAACAATCTGCAAGGCGTGCCTGTCGTCCTCAGCAAAATAGTCCGACACCCCTGACAAGCGGCAGTGAACATCGGCACCGCCAAGATCTTCTGCCGTGACCTCTTCTCCGGTTGCGGCTTTCACAAGCGGTGGGCCCCCGAGGAATATCGCCCCTGTGCCGGTGACATGGACCACATGATCCGACATGGCCGGAATATAGGCTCCACCAGCCGTACAGAGGCCCATTACGGCTGTGATTTGCGGAATGTTCATTTTCGACATGATGGCTTGGTTGCAAAAAATTCGGCCTCCATCGTCGGTATCAGGAAAGATTTCGGACTGGAGCGGCAAATAGGCTCCTCCCGAGTCCACCAGCATGATCATGGGCAGGTTGTTTTCCATGGATATGGTCTGGCAACGCAGGGTCTTCTTAACGCCCATGGGGTAGACGGTACCCCCTTTGATCATCGGATCGTTGGCATGAATCAGGACTTCCCTCCCGCATACGATTCCGATTCCGGCCCTGGTCCCTGCGCCGTGGACATTGCGATCGTACATTCCCTTTGCGGCCAGCGGGGCAATCTCCAGCCATGGTGTGTTGCGATCCAGGAGCAGGTCCAGCCTTTTTTGGACCGGCAACTTGCCCAGTTCCTTGTTCCGTTCAACGGCTTTTTCCGAACGTTCCTGCCGTGCCTTCTTCAGCTCTGCTCTGAGATCAGCCACCAGGTTTTCCATAACTTCGTAATTGGCCTTGTACTCATCGCTACCCGTGTCAATATGACTTTCAATAACTTCCATGAACATGCACCTTTTCTAGGTCGCCCAAGTGTGGATCAAGAATATCGTCTTAAGAGGTCATCCGCTATAGCCATTCGTGCAATTTCCGACGTAGTACCGGCAAGCGCAGCATATTTCGCGTCCCTGTAAGCCAGTTCCATAATGTTTCCCATCACGTAAGCCCGACCCGCCATTATCTGCATTGCCATGCCGGCGACTTTCTCAGACGCCTCAGCAGCGAAAACCTTCGCACAATGGATCAGTGTCTCGGCTTCAGGGTCTGAAATGGAGTACATCCAAGCGGCACGGAAGGACAGGAGCTGGGCCGTCTGATACAGTGTCAACATTTCAGCCAGTTTGAACCGTATCTCCTGATGGGCAAAGATCGGCTTACCACCCCGCTGATGACGCACGGAGTACTGCTTGGCTTCAACAATGGTTCTTTCCATAAGACCTACAGACGCCATTGTCAGCACCATGTCCTGCGTGAGACACACGAAAACCAACGCAGATCGGTCTTCAAAAGGCCCCATCACGAGATCTTTGTGAACTCGGACCTCGTTGAGTTGGAGACTGCTCACTGCGACGCCTCTGTACCCCAGCGTTTTCATTCTTGGACCCATGATGAGTCCGGGAATGCCTTGTTCCACGAGACAAAAAGCCGGGCGGCCATCTATATTCGCTAGAATTGCCAAATAGTCCGCTATGGGTCCGTTGGTTACAAAATCCTTCCTGCCGCTTATGACGTAGTACGAACCATCCGGCCATGCTTCCGTCGCCGGTCTTTGACCCTCGCCTTGTTCTGAGGGTTCGGTCACGGCCACTGCTCCTATCAAATTTCCATTTTCCACGGACTCGACAATCTGACTGATACGGCTGCTATTCCCAAAGCCTCTGAGCAAACCGGCAAAGATTCGAGCCGTCACTTCCACGGCGAGAAAAAGAGAGCCCGACATGCGGGCTGTCTCCTCTTGCGCAGCCACAAGGTGCATGGTTTCAGATCTTGCCCCGGGACCAAACCCGACACGCAAGTAACCGGTCGGAGCCAGGTTCCTCAAAACGCCTGTTGTCATAGTCTTCAGTTCAGGGAGATCTGCTTCTTCCATCCTGTCCAGTTCTTCACGAGCTGTCTGGTGGAAAACGTTGTTTAGTCGTGTCTTGATTGCCCTATCTTGATCAGTCCAGTCAAAATTCATGAACACTTCCTTACATCAGGCGAGAGATAAGGACTTTTTGAACGTCGGATGTGCCGCCGCCTATGGGGGCTAAACGGCCGTCACGGAAAACCCGTTCCATGTCATATTCGTGGCAATAGCCATATCCTCCATGGAGTATCATGGCATCGTTTGTAGGCCCGAGGGACCAGTCTCCCACGAAAAGCTTCGCTATTGCCGCCTCCAGATGGTTCAACGGTCTGCCCTTATCCTTGCACCAGGCGATGCGGTAGACCAGAGATCTGGCCGCCTCAAGAAAGATCTTCATATCGGCCAGCTTGTGTCGGACAGCCTGGAAGTATGCAATGGGCCGACCAAACTGCTCACGGTCCTTGGCGTACCGACTGCAACGCTGAATCAGGAACGATACTGCACCGATGAACGGAGCCAGGAGCGCGGAGCGATCCCACTCGACAGTCTGCATGGCCATGAGAAAACCGTTGCCCTCGGATCCCAGCAAATTCTCAGCAGGAACGGCACAGTCTTGGAACGCAAGCTCCGACGTAGGCGAGGTCCTGACCCCCATCTTGTGGAGGCTTCGACTTACTGAAAACCCTGGAGTTCCTTTTTCCACGATAAAGGCTGATATGCCTGAGTGACCGGCAGATGGGTCGGTCTTGGCATAAATGACAGCCACGTCTGCTATCGCTCCGTTGGTGATGAACATTTTGCTGCCGTTTAGTACCCATTGATCCCCAGACCTCCGGGCGTGAGTCCTGATGGACGCCACATCAGAACCGGCCCCCGGTTCTGTAAGACCCATGCAACCTATCCATTCTCCGCTTGCCAGCTTGGGAATATACTTCCAGCGCTGAGCGTCTGTCCCATGACTGAAAATTGTGTCTGCGCAAAGGTAGGTGTGAGCCCCGTAGCTGAGCGTGAGGCCACCGTCAACACCGGCTTCGCCAAGCGCTTCTGCTGCCAGCACCGAAGTGATCACATCTGCACCGCTACCTCCAAGCTCCTCTGGAAAGTGGAGCCCCAATATTCCGAATTCTCCCAATCGCTTCCAGGATTCACGGTCAAACTCGGCGTTCAGGTCATGTTCCTGGACACGAGGCACGATCTCGCGGCGAGCAAACTTCAAAACTTGGTCCTTGAACATAAGCTGTTCCTCAGTCAACGCAAAATCCATTGTCCGGTTCCTTCTAAATGGGACGGGCGCCGTTGAAAAAAACTGTCAGAATACTCGATGCTATGCGGTGTTTCTGTGCCTTTCCCTTGATAGGGTAATTTTCAAGAACCAGCGTGGAGAAAAAGGTCTCTATGGCTCCAAGAAATATGTATGTCATGTACCTCGCCTTAACATCGTTCCGGACGGTATTCTCAGCTTGCCCCCGTGCGATGATGTCTTCGATCCGGTCCATGAAAGATTTGAAGAACTTCAACCGTTCCGGAGTGAGATTCGCAGAAGAACGAGAGATTTCAGTTATAAATACGTGAACCAGGTCTGGTCTTTTTTCGTATTGGTCCAGGAAATAGCCCACTAAGGCACCCAATTTGTCTTCAACAAGAGTGTATTTTTTGTCGCACTCTTCCATCATAGAAAACAGCCCGCCCCACCACTCCGCCACAATAGCGTCGAACAGGTAGGCCTTGTTCTTGAAATAGTGGTAAACTAGCCCAACTTCGACACTAACGACGGTTAACTTGTTGTTATTGTAGGATTTGGTCATTTTATTTGGCACTACATATTTTCATCTTTGCTGATCCATGTCCTCACGGGGGAGATGATCGTCTTGGGGACCTCGAGCAATTTGTAGAGTTCCCGGTGTTCAGCTTCGGGCGTACCGGCCTTTCGGATTTTCAGAACGCTTCCATCTTTGCAGGGCA
>Ga0247842_10000427_pt1 | contig 88712 bp, 60 predicted proteins | sample LaCruzMarch2015__3_FD_192411 | JGI IMG/M metagenome (GOLD analysis project Ga0247842, IMG submission 192411) | Freshwater microbial communities from meromictic Lake La Cruz, Castile-La Mancha, Spain - LaCruzMarch2015_19m | ecosystem: Environmental > Aquatic > Freshwater > Lake | place: Spain... | reverse complement strand
GCGCAGTGGTGGTGACCCAAACACGGCTTTCTGGTAAAGAAAGTACGTAACCCTAATTTTCAAAATGTCAAAGAACGAATAATAATATTATTGTATGTCTCTTAAAGGTTTTGAACACTCATAATTGTCAATTGTCAATTTTCAATTCAAATGATCTCCCTTATCAAAGAAATTACCGATCCTGTCATCCTCGAAAAAGCCATCGACCGTTACCGTGAGAAAGGCATCATCCTGCCAACCTTTGCCCAGATGCAAAATCCGGATCTGGTTCCGGAGATTATTCAGGCACAATTACAGCACATCGGATTATCGGATCTTCATCCGTTGAACCTGTTCCGTCTGACCTGGAAAAATGAACCGAAAGCGAAAGGCGGACTCTTTGGCCACCCAAATTACCTTGAGTTGCCAAAGGAACTCACCGGGACCGATGCACGGGTCATCCTTTTGCTCGGGAAATGGTTTCCGACGGGATCGCATAAGGTGGGTGCGGCCTATGGTTGTCTTGCCCCGCGGATCATCACCGGACAATTTGATCCGACCTGCCAGAAGGCGGTGTGGCCTTCCACCGGGAACTATTGCCGGGGCGGAGCATTCGATTCGTTTCTCATGGGTGTAACTGCGGTAGCTATCTTACCGGAAGAGATGAGCCCTGAGCGGTTTACCTGGCTTCGCGGGATCGGGGCAGAAGTCATTGCGACCCCGGGTTGCGAGTCGAATGTAAAGGAAATTTATGATCAATGCTGGGAGATCCGCCGTACGCGTGAGGATTGCACGATATTCAACCAGTTTGAGGAATTCGGCAACGCCTGCTGGCATTATGAGGTCACGGGTCATTCCATCGAAGAGCTATATCATCAGCTTGCCGGAAAGCATTCACGGCTGGCTGCATTCATCTCCTCAACAGGTTCTGCCGGCACCATTGCAGCAGGAGATTATCTCCGGACAAAGTTCCCGCATATCCGGGTGGTTGCATCGGAAGCCTTGCAATGTCCTACCCTGCTGAACAACGGATTTGGCGCACACCGGATCGAAGGGATCGGCGACAAGCACGTTCCCTGGATCCATAACGTCAGGAATACCAATGTGGTTACCGCTATCGATGATGAATACTGCCTGCGGCTGCTGCGGCTGTTCAATGAGGAAAGGGGAAGGGAATACCTTGCTGCCGGCGGGGTTGATAAAGAACTCATCGCCTGTCTTGACCAGATCGGCATCTCAGGTATTGCAAACCTGTTATCGGCCATTAAAACCGCAAAATATTTTGAACTCGGTTCCGATGACATCCTGGTCACCATTGCAACCGACTCGGTGGAGTTATACGGATCGCGCCTCGAAGAGATGACAGCCGCCAAAGGAGAATACTCGTTATTACAGGCTGCGAGGGATCATGAAAGATGCATGCTGGGCGCCACGACGGATCATATGAAAGAACTGCGCTACGAAGATCAGAAAGCCATTCATAACCTGAAGTATTTTACCTGGGTCGAACAGCAAGGGAAGGAGGTCGAAGACCTTCGCCGGCTGTGGGACGACCGCCAAATCTGGTCTGAAATTTTCCAGCAGCCTGCCCGCTGGGACGAGCTGATCAACGAGTTCAATGAGCGTACCGGGTTGCTGAAGGGATTGTAATAACTTTATCATGCGATGAGCGAACATGAGTGAAAAATATTATTACCGTTGCAACGACTGTGGCGCTGAATATCCATCAGGGGATGTGATCTACCTTTGCCCTGCCTGCAGGTCAAAAAACAAACCCGGCATGCCTCCCAAAGGGGTTTTGAAAACCTTGTTTGACTACGATGCGATCCGGAACTTTGTTTCAGCAGAAATCCTCTTCGGATACCTCAGGAACAGGGGATACCTTGATCTGCTTCCGCTTCAGAGCTTGGAAAGCTTGCCACCCCTGAGGATCGGGAATACGCCCCTTTACAGGTTTGAAGCGTTTACTGGTGGTCAGGCGGTCAAAAGAATAAAGGGACGGGTACCTGAGCTTTTGTCTGACATGGATTTTGATCTCTACCTGAAGGATGATTCCCAGAATCCGACCTTTTCCTTCAAGGACAGGGCTTCGGCGCTGGTATCGGCGTGGGCAAAGGAACATCATATCGGGACGATCATTGCCGCATCGACCGGGAATGCGGGCTGCTCGCTTGCCGGAATCTGTGCCTCTCAGGGCCAGCATTCGATGATCTTTGTTCCGGCCAATGCTCCACCGGCGAAACTCACCCAGATCGTGATGTACGGCGCCATCATCATTCCGGTGAGGGGAACCTATGATGACGCGTTTGACCTGAGTGTCAAAGCCACTGAACTATCGGGGTTGTATAACCGAAATACCGCCTACAACCCGCTCACCATAGAAGGTAAAAAAAGTGTTTCCTTCGAGTTGTTCGATCAGCTTCATCAGGAGATCCCCGACCGGATCTTTGTGCCGGTTGGCGATGGCGTGGTTCTTTCCGGTGTTTATAAAGGCTTTGAAGATCTCCTTAAACTGGGGATCATTTCAAGGATGCCGGTAGTGGTAGCGGTGCAGTCTGATGGCAGTCCGAACGTTATCAATAACATCGGGACGGAAAAATTCACCTCCACTCCTTCCCGGACCATCGCTGATTCGATCTCGGTGGACGTCCCACGGAATTTCTACATGACCGTCGGCTACCTGAAGGAATATGCCGGAGAATGGATCACTGTGAGCGATCCTGAAATTGTACAGGCTTCAGCCCTGCTGGCACGTTCGACCGGGATATTTTCAGAACCGGCGGCGGTTGCAGCATTCGCCGGCATGCTGAAATACCATGCTACACAAAAAATCCCGGCCGGAACGAAAAATGTGGTCCTGCTCACAGGCAGCGGGCTAAAAGACCTTTCATCGGTCAGGTCCGTCATGAAGCTGCCGGAACCGGTTGACCCGGATCCCAAAGCATTGGAAAAAGTTCTGAAAAGATATCTTGATACCTGAAGCAGAGATGATCACCTTTTATCTGAACCATCAGCAAACCGGTTATTCCGGCGATCCCGACCGGACCCTGTTGTATTACCTGCGTCTGAATGCCGGCATCACCACCGTGAAAGACGGGTGTTCGGGACAGGGAACCTGCGGGGCATGTATGGTTGAGATCAACGGGAAAGCCCGCCTTTCCTGTATCACGAAAATGAAAAATCTGGCTGGTTGCCGGGTGATCACCATGGAAGGGATCCCGGAAGCAGTCCGCGATGTCATTGCACGCGCTTATGTGGAAAAAGGAGCCGTGCAATGTGGATTCTGCACCCCGGGGTTCATCATGCGGACCAGGATCCTTTTTTCAGAAAATCCGAATCCGGCCCGTGAACAGATCAAAAAGGCCATCCGTTTGAACCGTTGCCGTTGCACAGGTTATATCAAGATTGTTGATGCCATCGAAAAGGCTTTGGCAGACCTGCGGTCGGGGAATAGGGAGGAACCGATCCAACTTTCGGAAAGTAAACTATTTTCAACTTTTCAATCAGACGGGAAAAATTCAACTGGTGTGGGGTATCCCCTGGTCAAATATGAGGCATATGAAACGGCGATTGGGAAACGGCCATTCATGAATGACCTTCAGTTTGACGGAATGCTTTATGCTGCCCTTCGTTTCAGCGACCATCCAAGGGCCCGAGTCTGCTCCATCGACACATCCGAAGCTGAAAAGATAGAAGGTGTTATAAGAATTTTTACTGGTTCCGATGTTCCAGGGAACCGGTTCACCGGATTGATCATTGAAGACTGGCCTCTTATGATTGTTCCGGGAGAGATCACCCGGTATATCGGCGATGTGATCGCAGGGGTGGTTGCAAATGACGAAGAGACTGCCCGTAAGGCAGCAGGTCTGATCCATGTTGAATACGAGGTTCTCGATCCCGTTTCGGATGTCCATCAGGCAATGAACCCGGACGCCCCGTGTGTTCATCCCGGCCGATCCAATATTCTTGAGAGGTGTGTGGTAAAGCGCGGTGAACAGCCGGATCCGGTCCTTTTCAGTTCCAGATTTATTGCTTCCGGGATCTATGAAACCCAGCGTGTTGAACATGCCTTTCTGGAAACCGAAGCAGCCGTTGCGCTTCCGCTGGGCCAGGGCGTTCATCTGTTCTCCCAGGGGCAAGGGATCTATGTTGACCAGCACCAGGTTGCATCATTACTGGGTATCGATGAAGATATGGTCCGGGTAACCCTGGTACCTCCCGGGGGAGGTTTCGGAGGCCGGGAGGACATGACGGTTCAGGGTCACACGGCCTTGTTCGCCTGGCTGCTAAAAAGGCCTGTCAAGCTGCATCTCCTGCGGGAGGAATCGATCCGGATGCATCCTAAGCGGCATCCGGTATGGATGGATATCTCGCTGGATTGTGATGAAAAGGGTATGCTTACCGGATTGAAGCTCCGGGCCATCGGCGACACCGGCGCCTACGCGTCGGTCGGGACCAAGGTCATGGAGCGTGTTGCCGGCCATGCCACCGGCGCCTATCATGTGCCCAGGGTGGATATTGAATCACTGACGGTATATACCAATAATATTCCTTCGGGTGCCATGCGTGGTTTTGGTGTCAACCAGGTGACATTTGCACTGGAAGGATGCATCGATGAGCTGTGCAGGAAAGGGGGTTTTGACCGTTGGAAATTCCGCTATGATAACGCCTTGACGGAAGGAAGGATGACGGCTACGGGTCAGGTCCTCGGCAAAGGGGTCGGCGTCCGTGCTTGTCTCCTTGCACTGAAAGAACCATTCTATCAGGCGAAATATGCAGGACTGGCCTGCGGAATTAAAAACTCCGGCGTAGGCAACGGCATGACCGACTTCTGCGATGTAAAGATCAGGGTACTTCCAACAGGCCGGGTATTGATAGAGCATGGCTGGACCGAGATGGGGCAGGGCGTGCATAACATGGCCATCCAGACTCTGCATCAGGAAACGGGGATCGATACGTCGAAAATTGATGTGGTGGTCGACACCAATGCCGGTCTCCCCACCGGGATGACGACCTCATCGCGGGCAACGACATTGCTTGGAAACGCGATCATCGACGCCTCCGATGCCATCAGGAATGATCTGAAAGACCGTACACTTGATGACCTGACAGGAAAGGTATATACCGGTAAATATTACTGTGACTGGACGACAAAACCCGGTGCAGAAAACGGAAAAGTCATCACGCATTATTCATACGGGTATGCTGCACAGCTTGTAGTGCTGGATGAATCCGGGGAGATCCGGAAAGTCTATGCTGCCCACGACGCCGGAAAAATCATGAATCCGGTATTGTTTGAGGGACAATTACAGGGGGCCGTCCACATGGGATTAGGTTATGCCCTTACCGAAGAGCTGCCCATGGAGGGCAGCCGGCTTATCAGTGATCGTCTGAAAGACTGCGGCGTGCTGGACGCGGTTCAGACTCCCGATATCGAAATTATTGGCGTCGAAGTACCCGATCCTGTGGGTCCATACGGGGCGAAGGGGATCGGAGAGATCGGCCTAGTTCCGACGGCAGCGGCGGTTGCAAATGCATTGTGTGATTTTGACGGTATTCCGAAGTATAAGTTACCGATGAAAAGGGTAATGCGATGACAGTGGTATATAAATCAATTATCTTTGGATGACTTAGTCTGAACTGAAACATTAAGAAACAGAGATATCGGGGATAGCTATGATCCTTTTAAAATACGGGACTTACATCGACTGGCAATCACTCCAATTCCGTCAAACAGATATCCTCGTTGAAGAGGGTCCGGGAGGAAAAATCCGGCTTGGCAAGGATTGGAAGGAACCTGCAGATGCGCAGACGATCGACTGTTCGGGGAAGTTCATCACCAAATCCTTTGCCAACGCGCATCATCACGCTTATTCCGCTCTTGCTACCGGGATGAATCCTCCGGAAAAGAAACCGGGAAATTTCCTGGAAATCCTTCAATTCATCTGGTGGAAGCTCGATAAAACCCTGGACCCGGAAATTATCCGTTCGAGCGCCCTGGCGACGGCCATCGCCTGTGCCAGGAACGGCGTAACATTCGTGATCGATCATCACGCCTCTCCCATGGCCATTGATGGCAGCCTCGAGCTGACCGCTGATGCTTTCGACCAGGTAGGAGTAGGTCATCTTCTCTGTTATGAGATCTCCGACCGCGACGGCCGGGATAAGGCAAGGGAAGGTCTCGAAGAAACCGCACGTTATCTTGCAAAACGTCAGGGTCTGGTCGGACTGCATGCCTCTTTCACGGTCGGGGACGATATACTCCTTAAGGCGGTGGATCTTGCACTGAAAACCAATTCAGGGATCCATATTCATGCTGCCGAGGACAAACATGACCAGGAAGACTGCTTGAAACGGTATGGGAAACGGGTAATCAATCGTCTTTCGTATGCCGGGGTGCTGCAGTTCCCGAAGACCATCCTTGCCCATTGTCTGCATCTGAATGACAAGGAAAGAAGTCTTGTCCGTGAATCCCCGGTATGGATCGCCGAAAACATGGAGAGCAACCTGAATAACGCCGTCGGATTTTTTAATTCAGGAGGACTGGGTTCAAAAATAATGATTGGCACCGACGGGTTGCATAGTGATATGCTGCAAAGCGCCAGGGCGGCCTATTTTGCCGGTCGCCATTGGGACGGTACCGACCAAGCCGAATCATACCGCAGGTTGCGGAATGTTCATCACTACCTGCAGAACAACGGATTTAACGGTGACGGTGAAAACAACCTGGTGGTTCTTGATTATCCGACCCCGACCCCTTTGAATTCCGGAAATTTCCTCGGTCATTTCCTCTTCGGAATAGAATCAAAGCATACCATCCACGTGATCTCCAACGGAAAATTAATCGTTCGCGACAGAAAGATCCTGACCGTCAGCGAAGATGAGATACTTGCGGAAGCAAAGATCCAGGCTGAAAGGCTCTGGAAAAATATGCGATAACCATTTATGACGAAGTTCCTGATCATAAATGGGACAATGGTCACGGCGGAGAGGAGTTTCCGGGGTGATATTGCCATTGATAAGGGAAAAATTATTTCAACCGGCGACCTTTTTCCTGCTGCCTTCTCTGGTTTCGATGTGATAGATGCGACGCACAAACTTGTATTGCCCGGGGGCATCGATCCCCATGTCCACCTCTCCCTGCCCACCCCGGCAGGGAACTCCTCTGATGATTTTATTTCGGGCAGCATAGCTGCACTGGCCGGAGGTACGACCACCATCATCGATTTTGTTACGCCGCTTCGCGGACAGTCCCTGATCGAAGCCCTCAATCTGCGAAGGAAGGAAGCGGAAAGCGCCAGTTGCAACCTTGCCCTTCATGTGGGGATCAGTGAATGGAATGACCGTGTGGCAAAGGAGGTGGTGCAATGTATAAGGGGGGAGGGCATCCGCTCCTTCAAGGCCTACCTTGCCTACCGCGAAACGATCGGGATCAGTACGGAACAGCTCCGGCAACTGATGGAGGTGGTTGCACGGGAAGGTGCCCTTGTGATGGTCCACTGCGAAGACGGGGAGATGATCAGTTTCCTTCAGATGGGTTTTTTACACGAAGGGAAGTGCTCCCCCGCTTACCATCCTCTATCAAGGCCACCCATAGCAGAGATCAATGCCATCCGGGGGATAATCGGACTTTCCGAACAAACCGGATGCCCGGTCTACATTGTTCATACTTCCACTGCGGATGGAGCCGGCCTGATCCTGGCAGCAAAGGAGAAGGGATTAAAGGTATACGGTGAAACCTGTCCCCAGTACCTCCTTCTCGATGATTCTGTTTACAGTGCCCAACATAGCCCTTGGAATATCCTTCCTTTTATGATGTCTCCTCCCATCCGTAAAAAAGATGACGCGGAAAGATTATGGAAAGGTTTATCGGACGGGACCTTTGACGTCGTGGCTACCGATCATTGCCCCTTTAATTTGCACGGACAAAAAGACCTCGGGATCAACAATTTCACGAAAATCCCCCATGGTGCGGGGGGCATTGAGCACCGGCTATCCCTCCTTTACACCTATGGTGTCCTGAAAGGCAAAATCACCATAAACCGCTTCGTGGACCTTGTTTCTACCCGGCCGGCAGAGATCTTTGGCTGGGGTGGCAGGAAAGGGAAACTGCTTCCCGGCTATGACGCCGATGTTGTGATCTGGGACCCGGATCACGTAGGGACCATTTCGGTTCATAATCACCTCTCGCAATGCGACTCTGAGATTTACGAAGGATTTCATTTTCAGGGCAAAGCGGATACTGTTATCATTGGCGGAAAAATCCATTAACTAATGATCAATGACTAATGACGCCCGCCTGCCGGCGAGGCAGGAGTGACGAGTAAAATCCAATTCGTCACGCGTCACGCGTACTTAGTCACTCTGATCAGAGTCCCAACTGATTCAGGATAAACTCATAATCCACCAGCGTGTTCTCTATCCGCTGTTTGGTGGCCTGTCCTGTTCCATGGCCGACATTATAATCGATATAAAGCAGTACCGGATTGATCTGGCCGGGATTGTTCTGCAGGGCGGCTGTGAACTTCTTCGCATGAAGCGGGTCCACACGGCTGTCGTTTGCACCGGTACGGATCATGATGGTCGGCAGATTGACCCCAAGCCGGATATTCTGATAGGGTGAATACTGCAGGATGTTCCTGAAATCGGCTTCATTGTCTGAAGAACCATATTCGGGGATCCAGTAACGGGCGATCAGGAATTTATGGTAACGGATCATGTCGAGGAGGGGCACGGCGCAAAGGATCGCTTTGTAGAGATCGGGACGCTGGTTGGCAATGGCGCCCATAAGCAGCCCGCCGTTGCTTCCTCCCCAGGCAACGATCCTGCCTTTGGTGTACTTTTCTTTGATAAGCCACTCGGCACAGGCGTTGAAATCATCAAAACAATTCTGCTTTTTCATCAGCATCCCGTCCTCATGCCATTTCTCGCCGTACTCATTCCCGCCCCGGATGCCGGGTTCCACCACAACGACCCCGCGGTTGATGAGGGCCGCATACCCGCCATAATAATCCGGCGAGATCCCGATGTTGAAACCACCATAACCGGTAAGCAGGACCGGGTTGTTCTCGTCGAGCTTCATATCCTTGCGGTAGACCACGTTGACCGGGATCTTCGTTCCATCCTTCGAGGTGTAGAACTTAACCTCCCCCTTGATGTTTGACATATCGATGGGCATCACCCTTGAATAGTATAACCTCCATTTGAAATTTTTCGGTGAAGCAACATAGAGTTTACCGGGCGATGTATAGGAGCTCATGTAAACATATACTGAATCCTCCTCCCGGTCGAAACTCACATAGCTTACATTTCCCACTTCCGGCAGATCGATCCGCCTGATCTTTTTCCCTGTAACATCAAAAAGGGTAAGGCGGCTCTGGATATCCTTCTTATCCTGGACGATCAGCCGGCCATCCTTCAGCACTTCCACATTCTCCAGGACGGTCTCACCCTCCGGGATCAGAACTTTCCAGTTCTTGTAATCAGGATTGGCCTTGTCGGCCACCATGAAGCGGAAATTAGGAGCGTTGTCGTTGGTCAGGATATAAAGCTTATTCCCGATGGCATACGGATAGGCCCTGAACTTCTTGCTTTCATAGATCAGCTTCCCTTCGCCGGATTTTCCGGTTGTCTGCATCCGGCAGGTGTTGGAGTAAAAGTCGCTTTCACCGTAGAAAGTCACATCGCTGTACCGGTTGTCATAGATGAAGAAGGAATTCTTTGCATCGGATGTCGTCCCGATGAAGACGGCTTTCTCGATCGGGTCACCGACTTTCCACAGGTAGGTCTTGAGCGGCTGCTGCTTGTCAACATCTTCCTGGCTCCGGATGGTAAAATAGCAGTGCTGCTGGTCCTTGGTCCACTGCATACCGGTGGTGTACTCGAGCGGAGGAAAAAGCAGCTTGCCGTCGCGGGTATTGATGAAATAGGTCGTGGTGATCTCCGCCCCGCTCTTTTGTACACTGATGGCAGCCCTCTCTCCGTCGTAGGTGTATGTAACCCCCGAAGTGGAAGTCTTACCCGAAGTGTCGAGCTTTACCGGGTCCCATATCCGGACCTTCTTCCCGTCGAGAATGGTGTAGAGGGAGGTCTGCTTCTCCCCTTTCTTCCGGATATTCTGGAAGACCCTTTTCCCTTCCTTGTTGAGCGGTCCTTCATAATCCATATCGATATATGCCGTGATATCCTCCCGCAGCCCGGCGTGCTCCTTTTGGGTGGATTTCATGTACCGTATTGTATAGTCACTCTGAGCTTTTGTCCATTCAACGACCTTGGGATCGGACTTGTCCTCCAGCCAGCGATAGTTATCGGTGAGCAGGAATCCATGAAGGGTATCCACCACCGGCCGCTTTTCCGTAGCAGGCGGGTTAAAAGGAATCTGAGTCTGACCGGCAAAGGGGAGACACAAACCCAGTGCAATGAAAAACCTTTTCATATATATTGGTGTTAGGTTTGGAAACTATTGGAACAGGCGAAAATAGTTCTGCAGGCTGAAGTTTTTAGAATTATTCGATGAAATGAATTGAAAACACGATGTATTGATATCGTGACACGTTACGCGTAACGCGTGACGGGTCGTGGATGTCACGTGTCACGTGTCATCAGTTTTTTAAGTAAATCCGCCGGGTCTTTAAACCGGTTGGTCAGCATCATTGCGGCGATGATATATGGTTTAAAGCCGGCCTGCTTATACAGCGGAATCCGGTAACGCCCGAAGACCGGAGCCGCAACCTCACCTTCCTTGCATGATACACCCGAAATGTCGGCTGGCAGGCAATGAAGATAAAGCGCTTTCCCATTCCGGGTGAGCTTCATTTTTTCCTCATTACATTCCCAATCCCTGAACCTTGCATTACCGGCAAGACACTCTTTTTCAAGATCCTTTAACCCGGTAAGTTCGTTCTCCCGAAGCAACGCAGTACGACGCTGCATCACCCTGAAAGGCGCCCAGCTTTTTGGATAAACGATATCGGCATCGCGGAATGCTTCATCCATGGAATTCATGATCCGGAAGCTGCCTCCACTCTCTTTAGCCTGTTTTCCGGCCAATTCAATCACCTCCGGGATCAGTCCATACCCTTCGGGATAAGCCAGGTAGACCTGCATTCCAAAACGGGTCATGAGTCCGATGATCCCCTGGGGAACAGAAAGGGGTTTACCGTAACTGGGTGAATAGGCCCAGGTCATGGCGATCTTCTTCCCTTTCAGGTTCTCAAGGGAACCGAAGACCGACTTCAGGTGCAGCAGGTCAGCCAGTGTCTGGGTCGGATGATCGATATCACACTGGAGGTTAACGATCCCGGGGCGCTGTGGAAGGACTCCATCGGCAAACGCTTCGTCGAGGGCTGCTCCCATTTCCCGCATATATGTATTGCCCGCACCCAGGTACATGTCGTCGCGGATCCCGATGATCTCGCTCAAAAATGAAATCATTATCGAAGTTTCACGCACAGTCTCCCCATGAGAAATCTGCGATTTACTTTCGTCAAGATCCTGTACGGCCAGTCCGAGAAGATTAGCCGCAGAAGCAAAAGAGAAACGGGTCCGGGTTGAGTTATCACGGAAATGCGAGATGGCCAGCCCGGAATCGAAGCACCGGGTGGAAACATTATTATTCCGTAAATATTTTAATATTTCGGCAACAAAGAGTATTGTTTCCAGATCAGACCGTGATTTTTCCCATGTCAATAAAAAATCCTTCTGAAACAATGATGAAACTCTTTTTTCAATTTCACTGAAGAAACCATCCAAAATCTTGTCCATAGCCTCTAATTCCTTAATTCCAAAACTCCTAACTCCTAACTCCTCACTGCGCCAGTGCGTATGCCAGCACGGCGTAAAATGCAGAGGCACCTTCGAGGTCCGACACCGGGATCTTTTCATCGGGGGCATGTGCCATGATCTCATCGCCGGGACCGAAGCCGATGACCGGTATCCCATACATGCCGTTGATCACCACACCGTTCGTGGAGAAAGTCCATTTATCGATTACGGGTGTCTTCCCGAAGAGATCAGAATAGATCCTTGCAGCCTTCGTAACAAACGGATCATCCTTTTCCAACTTCCAGGTGGGATAGTACTTTTCCATCCCATACAGGAGACCGGTATATGCCTTTTCATCATAGTTCAGAACTTTGATACCAGCGCCCATCCCTTTGATGATCTCCTCAATCTCAGCCAAAGCCGATTCCTTTGTCTCTCCCCAGGTGAGCCGTCGGTCGAGGTGGATCCGTGCATAATCGGCAACGGCGCATAGAGATGGACTTCCTGAAATGAATTCGGTCACGGTAACGGAACCCTTCCCCAGGAATTCATCCGATCTCAACCGTTCATTGAGCTTTTCGATCTCCCGGCATGCATGGGAAGCCATGTAGATTGCATTTTTCCCTCTTTCAGGCGCTGAGCCATGAGATGAAACGCCCCTGAATTCCACCTCGATCTCCATCCTGCCCCGTTGTCCCCGGTAGATATTCAGGTTTGTCGGTTCAGTTATAACGACAAAATCCGGTCTGAGCTTTTCCTCTTCCACAAGGTATTTCCAGCAAAGGCCATCACAATCTTCCTCCATGACGGTTCCGGTGAAATAAATCGTAAGATCGCCGTGAAATGCGAGGTCCTTAAGAATGCGCCCGGCTGTAATAAAAGCAGCTACACCCCCTTTCTGGTCAGCGGTTCCGCGTCCGTGAACGAAGCCGTCACGGATCTTGCCCGAGAAAGGGTCTTCCGACCAGTTGGCCGGATTTCCTGTATCAACGGTGTCGATATGGCCATCAAAGACAAGGATTGTTTTCCCATTCCCGATCCGGCCGATGACATTTCCAAGCGCATCGAATCTCACCTCATCAAAACCGGCTTCCGTCATCTGACGATGCACTTCTTCCGCTACCATTTTTTCCCGGGTGCTCAGGGAACGGATCTTTACAAGCTTTGACAGGTTTGCTGCGGTATAGCCGGCATAATTCTCAGCAAGCCGATCAATCTCAGATAGAATTTCTTTCACCGGATAAAAAGTTAATCAATGTTTCTCTGAAAAAGATTTGGTAAAGTTACAAAAGGAAAGCTGATCAATCTGTTTTAATAATTAGCAAGCCATTCAGCTCTTTATGTAAAAAATATTTTTCACTGATGTCTCATTGTTTCGTTTCTCTTTTTCGTATTTTTATCAAAGAAATATCCGGATTTACATTGTTCTTTCAGATCGGGAATATGATTCACCGGTAGTGATGATGATACATTAAATCAATTTATCTTAGATACAGAAAAACGTCAATCCTATGTCAAGACTAAAATTTCTGTTTGCATGTGTGATCGTTGCAACGATGATCCTGCATGGCTGTAAAAAACAAGATGTTACTTACGTTCCGGCAGGTCCCGATATGGCGGCGCTTAAAAGCTCATACAACAAAGCGGTTATTGATGCGTCAGTTGCCGAACCATATGAAATATACCGGAGTCTTGTCGCAGTCATATTTTACGGCGACAGCATGGCAGGACAGGGCAACCTAATCTGGTCTGCCGATTCAACAGGAAAGGAAAGGTTGCTTGTTATTTCCTGGATGAAGCAATCCAACCTTCAGTACTGGCCAGAGGGGAAAACATTCAAAACATCCAATAACCAGGCTTATCTGTCTTGGATCACCACGGCCCCCGAGATGCTTGACTTTCTCAAGAAGAACCATTTCCCTTCTGCCGAATCCCTCCATCTTCGCATTGCTCAGATTCTTGGGATGCCCCCCGATACAAAAAATGATTATTTCGTGGAATTCTGGGTTTACCCCGAAAATCTTTTCCGCTCTACACCCGATCCGGAGATCAATGATCATGAAGCAGACCTTTACTTTCCAGGAAATGTGAGCCCGAAACATAAAAGCTGGTTCCTTAATGAGATAAAAAATAAATACGATACCACCACCACCAGTGCATTTCCCTGGACCCGGCTTGGCTATACCTATGATTGGGCCGATCCGCTTCATAAGGTCGGCTTGAGCGAATTTGTGGTGGATACCTCTTCGGTCGTTACCGTGAAGAAAACATACAGCTCCTGGCAGTACTACCAGCTGAGCCTGACGAAAAAATAGGAATTCAAAGGTTGATCCTGTCCCGTATCCATCTTATCATGATTTCTGCAGGAATCATCGAGTGGGTATCAAAATGAAATTTTTTTACGGTATTTTTACCACCGGAAATGTCAAAACCAATTTTATGAAGCATCTTTTCACTCAGACCGCCATGATCCTTATGGCCACTATCATCTTCTCATGCAATACCGGTATCTCATCCAAAAAGACAAAAGATGAACTGGTAACCCATATTGATTCGACCGTAAGACCCGGTGATGACTTTTTCCTCTTCGCCAACGGCAAGTGGTTCAAAGAGCACCCCATCCCTGCCAGCGAGCAGAGTAACGGCCTGTGGCAGCTGATCCGTGATACGATCAACGCCCAGATCCGGAATATTTGCCAGTCATCAGCCCTGCTCGCCAACGAGCCCATGGGGAGCAACAAACAAAAGATCGGCGATATGTACCGCTCCGGCATGGACAGCGTTTCGATCAACAAGAAAGGGATCTCTGAGTTGAAAACCTATCTCGACCGTATTGATGCCATCCGCGACATGGCATCGTTCGCCCGCGAAGCGGCCATGGTGCACATCATTTCCGTATCCCCCCTGTTTTCATTCTATGTATCGCAGGATGACCGGATCAGCAGCAAATATGCCATCTTTATCAACCAGGGAGGGCTGAGCCTCCCCGAACGGAGCTATTATTTTGATAAGGATCCACGGGCGGTCAAAGTCAGACAGGAGTTCCTTACCTATCTGGAACATATGTTCAGGATCCTTGGTTGCCATGAGAAAGAGGCCACCGAGACCTCCCAAAGGATCATGAATCTGGAAACGGAGATGGCCCGCTTTTCACGAAAGCTTGAGGATACCAGGGACCCCCAGAAGAACTACAACAAGCTCCCCGTTGAAAAGCTGAAGGTGATCATGCCCGGATTCGGATGGGACATTTTCTTTGAGTCGGCCGGATTGCAGCACGTGGATACTGTCATCGCAGGCCAGCCTGAATTCCTGATCGGGCTCAATAAGGAACTCCGGTCATTCCCGCTTCCCGACTGGAAAAACTATCTGAAGATCCAGTTGCTGAGAGGCCTTGCTCCGTACCTGGATGACTCAACCTACATGGAAATGTTCCGCTTTTACTTCACGGCACTGCGCGGCGTGCAGGAACCCAGGCCCCGGTGGAAAAGGGTCGTTGATCAGACCAACCGTTCGCTGGGTCCCCTGATCGGCCAGGTATATATAACGGAATATTTGCCGGGGGGCACCAAGGAGAAACTCACCGAGATCGGGAATGCCATCAAGGTGGTTTACGCCGATCGGATCAGGGCTCTTGACTGGATGAGCGAACCTACCAAAAAGAAAGCCCTCGCGAAGCTTGACGGGATGATCATGAAGGTCGGCTATCCCGACAAATGGAAGGACATGGGCAAGCTTGAGATCACCCGCGATTCCTACCTTCAGAATGCCATCCGGTCCAACCAATGGTGGTTCAACTATACGATATCAAAGTTCGGGAAACCCGTCGACCGACTCGAATGGGGCATGGATCCGCAGACCTACAATGCCTATTATAATCCTTCCAACAATGAGATTTGTGTCCCCGGCTGCAACATCATCGTGCCTGGTTATGAACGGATCATGGCCGACGACGCCCTCCTTTATGCCATCATCGGCGGATCGACTTTCGGCCACGAGATCATCCACGGATTCGATGACCAGGGCTGCAAATATGATGAGAAAGGGAATCTAAACAACTGGTGGACCCCTGAAGACAGCATCAGGTTTTATTCGAAAACCGGGATGATCGTGAAACAGTTTGACCAGTACGTGGCTGTCGACAGCCTTCACCTCAACGGATCGCAGACCCAAGGGGAGAACATCGCCGATCTTGCCGGAATTCTGCTGGGATACGAAGCTTTTAAGAAACGCCCGCAATATGCTGATAAAGAGATCATCGCCGGATTAACCCCCGATCAGCGCTATTTCCTGGGATATGCACTCGCATGGATGATCAATGACCGGCCGGAAGCCGTCGCCAACCAGGTTCGCAGCGATGTCCATTCCCCTGCAAAGTTCAGGGTCAACGGGCCTTTGTCGGATGTCGCTGAATTCTATACGGCATTCGGCATCAAAGCAGGCGATGCCATGTGGATACCCGACAGCCTGAGAGTTAAGATCTGGTAACCGTCGTCACTGTTTGTCCATTTTCCTTTGCCATTTACCGTCAGTTCATAGCCGATGGCATAATCTTTTTTTGATGCCGGGGAAACGTTATTAATTTAACGTTGATTTTAAATTCTCCTCCATGAAAAAAATTATTCCAGTTTTTACTATTCTGTTGTTCCTTTCCATGACGACCTTGTCCCAGAGTTCGCAGTTCTCCGGACATAAACTTTATACAAGTCCGACATCCAAAGTGTTTGCAGTGACAAGCGGGGATATCGACAATGACAGCAAAGCGGATATCGTCTTTACTGAGCCTGACGGCACCCATCTTCAATGGATGAAAAATGAAGGGGACGGGACCTTCTCACTTCATTTAGCTGCTGAGTTCCCGGCTATCGGGACAAAAATTGTTGATTTTGACGGCGACAACGATATGGATATCCTTGCCTGCTCCTATGACCTGAACCAGGTCGTTCTGCTGGAAAATGACGGAGCGCAGAATTTTACCATCAGGATCCTTTCAAATATGATTACACATCCACTGACCATAGCAACCGGCGACATTGACGGAGACGGCGACCTCGATATTGCGGTCGCAACACAGGATGCCGGTACCGGTGTGATCCTGATGATCAATAACGGCAATTATGTTTTTACCCTCCAGCAGATGAGCACCTTATCGCGCAACAGTACCTGGGTCGAGATCATTGATCTTGACCAGGATGGCGATCCGGATATTCTTAGTAACCACTTTGCAGGAGGAGGAGGCATTCTTTGGTATGAACAGACAGCACCTTTGACATTCACCGAACACCTGATCAGCTACCCGCTGGCCCACGGGGTTGCGGCCGGGGATCTTGACGGCGACGGCGATATCGACCTGGCTGCCGCCGCATGCGGGGCAAACGTTGCCTGGTTCGAGAATGACGGTTCCAACCAATTCACCCAGCATAACCTGATCTCCGCATTCAGCTGTGCGGTATCCGTCGGATTTACAGATATCAACAACGATTCATTGACCGACATCGTGGCTGTGGCCTATGGTGCCAGTAAGATACTCTGGTGCGAGAACAACGGGAACGGAACCTTTACCACGCATATTGTCTGCGATACACTTTTACAGCCAAGCGACCTGTGCATCGCAGATATCAACAGCGATGGCGATCAGGATATTCTGACAGGTTCCTACTCGAAAAAGCTGGCCTGGTTTGAGAATAATCAATCCGCAGTCGGCATTCCAATCATCCGGCAAACACCGGTGATCATAAAAAAAAATAGTGAAAAGGGAGAATTTTCTTTGTTCCTGGAGATCCCGGATGATCATACCGCAACCATGCAACTTTACAACCTGAGCGGTTCCCTTCTCTGCACTAGGGAAATGGTTAACCGGCAAATGCCCGTGACCCTCGTGAACATCCCTTCCGGACTTTATCTCCTCAATGTTGTGATAGGTGATACCCGGTATGTGCACAAACTCCTGATGCCTTAATGCGATAGGGCCGCCGCCGACTGCAGGATCACTTCATAGGTTGCAGGAAGGGAGAAATCCGGTTCTTTTTCATGATCCCCCACCGCCGAGATGGCATCCTTTATGGCCAGCCAAACCGATAGGGCAAGCATGAAGGGGGGTTCTCCCACGGCCTTGCTACCCCGGATCGTTATCGGGCTGGGGGCATCTTTCAACAACTCCACCCTGAAATCTTCAGGGATATCGTTTACAGTCGGTATTTTATAGGTATCGGGTGAAAAGGTCAGAAGATTCCCTTTTTTATCCCATTTGATCTCTTCCGTGGTGCACCAGCCGACACCCTGAACAAAGCCCCCTTCAACCTGACCAATGTCAATTCCCTCTACAATGGAATCACCAGCATCATGTAAAATATCGGTTCTGATCAAGGTATGCCGGCCGGTCAGAGTATCGATCATCACCTCTGAAACGGACATGCCGAAAACAAAATAATAAAAGGGATGTCCCTGCCCGGTTTCCTTGTCCATGAAAATACCCGGTGTCCTGTAAAATCCCGTTGAACTCAGACTTACCTGTTTCAGGTACGCGGTCTTAACGATCTCGGTAAACGGGATTTTCCGGGTCGGATGGTTTTTGTCAATAATGAAATCATTTTCGAAGGCCAGATCTCCTGTAACGCTTTTCACCTCCGGATAGCGTTTCCGTAGTTCCATGACCGCCACTTCTGAAAGCCTGCCTTTAAGGGCATCGATGGCATTCTTCACCGCCATCCCGTTCATATCGCTTCCGGAAGAGGCTGCGGTTGCCGATGTATTCGGCACTTTTGAAGTATTGGTCGCATTGACCCTGATCTTGCTTATGGATATTCCCAGTTCAGCGGATGCGATCTGCAGAATTTTCGCATGGAGTCCCTGTCCCATCTCGGTTCCTCCATGATTGACCAGTACTGTACCGTCGTTATAGATATTCACCAGCGCCCCAGCCTGGTTCAGGAATGAAGTGGTGAACGAAATCCCGAATTTGACCGGTGTCAAGGCAATTCCTTTTTTCCTGAAGGCATTTTCCCGGTTGAAACGGTCGATCTCTTTCCGGCGCTTATAATAACCGGAAGAATGCATCAATTTTTCGTAGATCAGAGAAAGATGATTGTTTTCAACCTCCTGTCCGTAAGGTGTGCGATCGTTGTTCCCAGCCTGATAGAAATTCCGTTGCCGGATTTCTGCGGCATCCTTTTTCAAAAACCGGGCGATCCGGTCGATGGCATTTTCGATCACAGCCATGCCCTGCGGGCCGCCGAATCCCCTGAAGGCTGTGTTGGAAGGCAGGTTGGTCCGGTATGCTGTTCCAGTGATCCGGATATGCGGGATAAAATAGGCGTTATCGGCATGCAGCATGGCCCTTGTAAAAATGGCCATGGAAAGATCGGATGCAGATCCGGCATCGGCATTCAATTCGACTTTGTAAGCCAGGATCGATCCTTCCCCGTCAAAACCGATCTCATAGGTTGACAGAAAACGGTGCCGTTTCCCGGTCATGATCTGGTCATCATCCCGGAAAAGATGGACCTTAACCGGGCAACCCGTCGCACTTGCCAGCAAGGCAGCCCAGGCAGCTACATGATTCCCCTGGGTCTCTTTCCCTCCGAATCCGCCGCCAATCCGTTTCACCTCCACCTCCACTTCGTTTTTTTGTAAGCCTAAAACGCCGGCAACGATCGACTGGGTTTCAGAAGGATGCTGAGTGGATGCAAAGATCTTCATTTCCCTTCCCTCACCCGGAATTGCAAGAGCAGTCTGCGTTTCCAGATACCAGTGTTCCTGTGCCCCGGTCATTAGTTCACCCCTGATCACATGCGGGGCTTTTTTCAGCGCTGTATCCGGTTCCCCCCTTTCGATCTTTCTCGGAGGCTCGATCTGTGTATTCCGCAGCATCGCTGTCTCAAGATCCAGGATGGCCTCGATTGGCTCATACCTTATCCGGATAGATTGCTCAGCTTCCCGGGCAATTTCTTCATTTGTTGCAGCGATCAGGGCCACGGCCTGACCTGCACAGCAAACTTCCTCTTCCGCCAGACAAGGTTCATCGCGGACCACCGGTCCCATCTGATTCTCGCCGGGAATATCCTTTGCCGTAAGGATAGCATGAACACCCTGAATTTTCAAGGCTTCCGTACAATCAATCTCCAGGATCCTTGCGTGTGCATGACGGCTGTAAACGACTTTTCCTGCAAGCAACCGGTCGTCAACTGCCATGTCGTTGATGTAAACCGATTCACCGGTTACATGGTTAAAAAGATCATTGTATAGGCTATCTGAAACCATAATTTATATGTCTCCAATCCGGCCGGGTTCTTCTTCGCCGGCCGGGGAAGTTGTCTCCAGATAAAATTTTAATAAAAGATTCCCTGCAACAGTGTGCCGGTATTCCGCCGATGCCCGTGCATCGCTGATGGGATCAAACTCTCCTGCCAATACCTGTATGGCTTCCTTCACCGTTTCACGCGTCCATTTTTTTCCTTTCAGGTATTGTTCTGCCCGTCTTCCGCGGACAACGGTTACAGCCATTCCTCCGAAAGCAAGGATGATATCCGTCACGGCCCCGAGAACCATATTTATCCTGAAAGCCCCCGAAACCGTTGAAATATCCAGATCCTTTCGTTTGGAGATCTTATAGAATCCAATACGCGTTCCAGTCGCTGGGATCGGTATCATGATTTCACGGATCAGTTCATCTTTCCGGAGACCGGTAACCCGGTAACCTGTGATGAAATCTTCGACGGGGATTGTCCTTTCTGAAGCTCCGCCGGATAAGATAACTTTCGCACCGGAAGCAACCAGAAACGGCAGGGTATCTCCGACCGGAGATGCGGATGCGATATTCCCCCCCATCGTTGCCATATTCCTGATCTGGAGGGAACCGAAAACATTTAATAGCCGGACCAAGACAGGAAATCTCTTTCCCGAGAATTGTCTGATCTCTTCCACGGAAGCCCCTGCACCGATGATCAGCTGCCCCTTATCCTCCCGGATTGCCTGTAATTCCTCCACCCCCGAAAGATCTATGATCCGGGAGAGAACCTCCTTATGCTTTGTTTGTCTTATTGCCACATCTGTCGAACCGCTGATGATCAAGGCATCCGGATTGTCCCTTCGTAAGCGCAACGCTTCTGTCAGGGTAAAGGGCCTGAAATAGGTTTGGTTCCCCATCCCTATCTCGATCGTTTCCTGATTGGCGCGGATCCCTTCCAACAGGGTACAAACCTCCTTCTCCCGATCTGAAAAATGATCGGGTTCCGGATTCATGCAAGCCTGCTGGGCAGCCCTGATGACTGACCGGTATCCCGTGCAACGGCATAGATTCCCTGTGAGGGCATCTCCGATAATCTTCCGGGAAGGTTGAGGATGATTTTTGTACAATCCGAATAACGACATCACCATGCCCGGTGTGCAATAACCACATTGGATCCCATGCACATCGACCAGGGCCTGTTGAACGGGATGAAGGGTTTTATTGTTTTTACCGGGAACCGACAGATTTTCAACAGTAATAACTTGTTTCCCGTGAACCATCGGAAGGAAAACCAGACAGGAATCAATGGTCTTATAAACAAGTTTTCCCTTCCCCGATGGGGTGGCTACTACTACCGTACAGGCGCCGCAATCACCCTGGCCACATCCCTCCTTTACCCCTTTGTGACCAGGCAGGGTCCGCAACCAGTTCAGAAGCGTAGTGGTTGGCTTCAGACCGGAAGATTTCCTGAAGTCAACCTCAACAATCCGGCCGTCGAGCACAAATCGGATGGTATGTTGCATACAGCCTGCGCTAAGTATTGATGTTCAATAAACCATTTCTGACATCAATCAGTTTTGCCACAATGCAAATGGCGATCTCCTGCGGTGTCTCTGCCCGTAACCTGATCCCGATCGGCATGTCGACATCTGCCAGTTCTTCCTCGGTAAGAACTTTTTCCTCCAGGAAACGCTTTTTCAGCAATTCAACCTTCCTTCTGCTTCCTATCATTCCCACATAGGCATGCGGTTTCCTGGCCACCCTGGCAAGGATATCCTCATCAAATGCATGTTTCGGCGTCACAATGACACAGTAAGTATTTTCATCGAATAAAGCTTCATCGATGACCTGGAAATAATCCTTGTTTATGCACGTATAATCATTAAAACTTTTATCATGAAAGATATTTTCACGCGGATCGATCAGGGTGACGGAAAAATCGAGCTCGCCTGCAAACCGAGCAACGGCCCTTCCAATATGTCCGGCACCGAAAATGTATAATTTCTGAACGGGGCTGATGGGTTCAATGTAAACTTCCATGGATCCCCCGCAATGCATTCCGAGATCAGTTTCCAGGCTGAAAACGCACCTTGACGGTGTGCCTGTCCCCATGAGTGCAACCGCTTTTTCAGCCACTTCCTTCTCCACGCTGCCTCCTCCGATGCTGCCATACTGGGTGCCATCGGCATACACGATCATCTTGGAACCCGGTTTTCTCGGGGTTGATCCGGTGGTTTCAATCACGATGCAGATGGCTGCCCTTTTATTCTCAGATCTGGCCTCTTCCGCCCTGGAGAATATCGTTTGCATGGTTTGATCAATTATTTTGGGATCCAAGGTTCCGCAAGGGTAAAATTACGTAATTAAAACGGACAAGACGGATCACTCCGGACAAATTTACCGGATTTGCCCGAATCTCAAACCATTTTCACCAATATCCAAATAAACTCAATACTTTAGCATTAGTAAACGAAGCCAGATTGGGATCTGTTTTTACCTGGAACGAATCAACTTTACAACGTCATTCCCTGTTTGAACCTTTGAAAAGCTCAGATCAGGAATACTGCCGGATCGGGGACCATCAAATGAGGTCGCTGTTCATCTCATGCTTGATATTCCTGTTTTTTATCCCCCCTCATGTGTTTTCCCAGGACAAACCGGAAAAGAAAGTTACCCAGATGGATGTGTTTGATCTGTTCTTGTCGAAAGAAAAAAGGGAAAAATTACACGGGGCTATGGTTGAGATCAAGCCATACAAATTTTATATCTCGGCATTCCCTTTCATAGGATATAATCCCGCTTTGGGATTATGTGCAGGAGCAACCATTAACCCGGCCATTTATTTCGGTGATATCTCAAAAACACCCATCTCCGCTTTTGCCATCAACGTGAATATCACCACAAAGCTGCAGGTATTGCTCTCCTTCCGCTCCAGTGTGTTCACACGGAATGCAGATCTTTTCCTGAAGGGAGACTGGCGTTTTTATTTCTATTCACAACCGACCTATGGGTTGGGCAGCGACATCGTCGGAGCGGATTCATCCAATTGGATCATCCATACGGGCGATGTCGGATATTCAGTGACAAATGTGGCAGAACCCATGAAGTTTTTTTATGTCCGTCTTTATGAAACAGTGAACAAACGGCTTGTCGGTCATTTCTATCTTGGAGTAGGATATCACCTTGACTCCTATTTTAAAATAGTTGACCAATATACAGATACCACGGTCAAACCCGTACGAATTTCACAGCACTACCTGTACTCGAAGGAATATGGTTTTAACCCGGAACAATACACTACCTCCGGACTGGTGCTATCAATCCTTTACGATAGCCGTGATAATTCGATCCGGCCGACCAGAGGTATCTATGCATGCCTTACCCCCCGGTTCAATTTTACTTTCCTGGGCAGTACGAAGAATTCCATTGCCGTGCATGTGGAATTTAAAAGCTTTATCGGACTTTCAAGGAAAAATCCCGCCCATCTTATTGCTTTCTGGTTTCAGGGGTATTTTTTACTGGGCGGGAAATCGGGTTATCTGGATCTTCCGGCCATCGGGTGGGACACTTATGGCCGGACAGGCCGGGGCTATGTGCAGGGCCGTATCCGCGGCATCAACTTTCTATACGGGGAAGCAGAGTACCGCTTTCCCATCAGTAAATATACCCGGATTCTCAGCGGAGTGGTTTTTATCAATGCAACTACCTGCGATAGCGATAACAAAGAAGTTTCTCTTTTCGAATATATCGCCCCTGCCGCCGGTGCAGGCCTGAGAGTCATGCTCAATAAAAAGTCTCTTTCCAATCTGACCATTGACCTGGGTTTCGGACTCAACGGATCAAAGGGATTGTTTTTAAATGTCAACGAGACCTTTTGAACAGCCGGCCATGTACCACATCTCCCACAACCCTCTCAAAACGATCTGGCTGAAAGCTGCCGTCGTAGGCAGCCTCTGGGCTTCCGTTGAGATCATCGCCGGCAGTTTCCTGCATAATCTCAGGATCCCGTTCAGCGGGGCCTTGCTTTCCTTTTTCGGCGTCTATCTGCTGGTGGCCAGCTTTCAGATATGGAAGGAAAAGGGCCTGATATGGCGTTCAGGTGTGATCTGCGCGCTGATGAAATCGATCTCCCCCAGCGCCATGATCCTGGGTCCGATGATTGGTATCCTTACAGAGGCAATCATCCTCGAAGTTGTTTTTTTCATTTTTGGGAAAAACCTGGTGTCATATATCCTCGGCGGGGCATTTGCCGTTTTCAGCACCCTTGTCCATAAAGTGGTCAGCCTGCTCATCCTCTACGGCTTTGACTTTATCGCCATCCTTGATGCATTATACCGGTTCGGGGTGAAACAGATCAACTTAAGTCAGCTGAGCCCGCTGGTTGTCGTGATCGTCATTACCGCCGTTTATCTGGCTGCCGGGATGGTCGCGGCAATACTTGGTTACCGGTCGGGAATCCACTATTTGCGACATCGCCCGGGTTCCCGGGAAGAAATGGATTTCACCCTGCAGCAGAGTGGTCAGCTCTTCCCTCAAAATAAGGACCAGCACTATTCCGTCCTCTTTCTGGTTTTAAATCTCTTCGCGGTAGTCGGGAGCCTCCTTCTGATCAATTTCGATTTAACCGCTGCAGGACTTATTTTTTCAGCTGGATATATCGGATTTTGTATCATCCGGTATAAGAGGGCTATGCGCCGGTTTAAAAACAGTTTGCTCTGGATCCAGTTTGCCGTCATCACCCTGATCGCCTCGTTTCTGATGAGCGGTCTTTCCGGTAATGCATTTTTCAGTCTGGATGGTTTGATGACAGGACTGAAAATGATCTTTCGTGCCATTATCGTGATTACAGGTTATGCCGCTATCAGCGTTGAACTCAGGAACCCGTTGATCCGGTCCATCATGGTTAAAAAAGGATTTTCAAGCCTCTATCAGTCCCTCGGACTGGCATTTTCGGCATTACCCGGGATTATTGCGTCCATGCCCCGTTCCAAAGAGATATTCAAAAAATCGTCTCTCTCTTTTTCAATATTATTCAGGAAAGCGGAGATCATGCTGTGCCTTTTTGAAAAAGAAGACTCTGCAAGGCCTTCCATCATAATAATCACCGGTGAGATAGGAGAAGGAAAAACCACCTTTACCAGAAAAGTTGTTGAAAATCTCAGGGAAGATGGCTTCAGGATAGGGGGGTTTTTTGCCATTGGTATGGATGAAAACGGGAAGCGTGCCGGATTTAACCTTTTGGATATAACCACTGGGATCCCGGTTGAATTATGCAGCATTATAAGGCATGAAAACAGGTTGAAGACGGGTCAGTACTTTTTCAACCCGGAGGGTCTTGATAAAGGCAACGAACTGCTGAAAATGGAGAAGCTCGAAGGGAAACAGCTGGTGGTCATCGATGAAGTCGGACCCCTCGAAATGAACGACCGGGGCTGGGCTTCCTCCATCGCGACGCTATGCCGCGTCAGTTCCGTGCCCCAGCTCTGGATCGTACGAAAAAGCCTGGCCGAAACGGTCGCCCGGAAATGGAATGTTGGCAATGTCTGGATCTTCGATGTTAAAAGTGATACGGATGATCAGGTGACGAAAAGGATCATGGAGATCCTGGCGGAACAGATGGTTAAATAGATTTAATGAACTGTTGATAATCCTCCGGGGTATTGATATTCCAATGGATCCGGGGATCAGGAAAGTTGATTTCAATCCGAGGGAAAGTCTTTAAAACTTCTCTGAAATCAATCTTGTTATCCATTGCCCGGAGTTCATCAACCATCTTTTCACCCAGAAGCAACGGATGACCTGCCCTTCTATCCGTCGCCGGAACGACAAATCCAGCAGGCAAAACCGCCCGGAGCATCCCATGTGACAGATCTTCATGCACGAAAGGATTATCAACATTCTGGATAAAACAACAAGCGCCGGCAGGCACATGATCAAGTCCAAGCCGGATGGAATAAAATCTGCCCCACTCCGGATGTCTGTTTATAATACAAAGGCAGCCCTGAATATTCAGCAAAGTTTGATCGATCTTCTCATTGATTACCAGAACCACCGGGTCAGCGCCAAAGGTTTTATAGTGGCTCACAAGGGTCTCGACAAAGGTTCGTCCATCCGGAAATTTCAGAAGGGCCTTATCAATGCCCATCCTTCCTGAATTTCCGGCGGCCAGAATGATAGCTGAAACAGGTTTATTTTTCAACTGGAAGTCATCTCAAATTACGACCCTGCCCTACATGTTTTGAGCAGTTTTATCGTCTCGGTTTTATTTCCAGTTGATAATCTGCAAAAATACATCCCTGTCGGCAGGTTCACTTCATTAAAATAAATCGAATTTATTCCCTGTGGTTTTATTCCATCAGCCAATGTAAGGATTTTCTCACCCATAGCATTATAAACTTCCAGCTTTATCCATTCTTTTTCCGGGATTTCAAAACTCAAAGTCGTCTCGCTGATAAAAGGATTCGGATAGGCACGAAACATGAAAGGGTTGTTCCCGGAATAGTTTTCATCACTGATACCTGTCACGATATTACATTCGTACAAAAAATCAAGAATTGTAGCAGTAGTGGGATAGGTCATCAAACATCTGTCCTCCCCTCCCATCAAATAAACTTTATTGTTCCAGGAAACAGCTGCAGCCCACTGTGTCGAATCCGGCAAGTTATCAAGTGTTTCCCAGGTATCTGTTTCAGTATCATATACTTCAAATTTTCCCGGTGATGGAATCGTATTGGAAGGAGTGCCCCCCATGGCATAAATTTTTTTCCCAACGGATACAGCCACTAATCCAAACCTCGCTGAGGGCATACTGGATTTGGTTTGCCATGTATTGGTCAGCGGATCATAAACCTCGACTATTTTTAAAGCGTTAGATGGTGAATTGGATCCGCCAATGGTATAAATTTTTCCATCTACCACGGCTATTCCGAAGCCACACTTCGAAGTCGACATAGAAGCTTTGGTTGTCCAAGTATCAGTTTCCGGATCATACATTTGATTGATGGGGTAACATTGAGTCAGTCCAAAACCGCCAATAACATAGATTTTATTATCAACGGCTGCAACACCAACAGAGGCCCTGACATAGGGCATTGGAGTTTTAGTTGACCAGGTCCCGGAGGCTATGTCATAAGCTTCATTGATGCTCAACGGGTTGTTCCATCCTCCTCCGATACAATAAATAACCGAATTTACTTCGGCAGAACCATGCATCCATCGTCCAGTAGGCATAGGGGAACCGGTACTCCAGGTGTCGGTCTGGAGGTCGTAAATCTGTAAAAAGGGATCCCCATAATCTCCTCCATGCAAAGCTCCGTCTGTGCTCCCCCCGATAACATATATTTTCCCTTCATAAAAGCATGCTGACTGAGCTACTACCGGATAAGCCATGGGCGATTTTTTGCTCCAGGAAAACGATTGTCCGGATGTGTTCAAACAAGAGAAAAATGAGAGAATCAGGATCAGAGCTATTCCGGTCTTGTCGGAAATTTTGTTTTGTTTTTTCATGGCCTGGGGTTTTAATTTTGGTGCACTGTTTTGTAAATCAAAATTACCATGGCCACCGGCAGGATGTTTTGCTGAGCGTCCCAAAGGTTTTGCGGTAAGTCCCAAACGAAATAAAAGAAGAGATCAGCTTCGTATTTCTCTCGGATTTAAGCCAAACTCTTTATAAAAGATATGACTGAAATGGGAAAGGTTCTTAAATCCGACTTCAAAGGCTACCTGAGAAACATTCAGGCTGGTCGTGGCAAGCAATTCCCTGGCTTTGTCTAACCGGAAGGAACGGATGTATTCATTCAGTGTTTTATCGGATAAAGCTTTAAACTTTCTGTACAACTGGGTTCTGCTCATTCCCATATCCTTACAAAACCGGATAATATTAAGATCTTCATTTTTATAGTTTTGATCCAGGATCTTATGAACTTGTTGCATAAATGAATCTTCCCACTGAAAGCTTTTATCCTGCGATGGTTCAGGGAGCCTTATTGAAGCATATCGCTGACGGAGTTTTATCCTAAGATCAATCAGGGTTTTCAGGCTAACCATTAATTCGTTTTCGTTAAAGGGTTTCGCCAGGAAGGCATCAGCGCCTCTTTCAAGGCCTTCGATCCTTGAATTTATGTCTGCTTTTGCCGTAAGTAAAATTATGGGGATGTGACTGGTCCGGATATCATTTTTTAACCGGTCAAGCATTTCAAAACCGTCCATCACCGGCATCATAATATCGCTTATGATGATGTCGGGAGTGAGATCAAGTGCTTTTTTCAGACCCTCTTCGCCATTCTTTGATATTTCAATATTATACTGAGCCTCAAGCAGGGATCTTAAATAATAGATCACATCCGCATTATCTTCAACGATCAGCAAGACAGGCAGCTCCTTATTATTTTCAGGCGAAGTCAGGATATTATCAGCCTCTTCCATTGGCAAATCCATTGAAGAAACCCAATTTTCCAAATCCTCATCTATGATTTCATCACGTTCCGGCGCAAAATGGGTCACTGGCAGTACTATTGAAAAAACGGTACCTTTTCCCTCGGTGCTGTTAACGGTGATTTCACCTCCCATAAGTTTTACAAACTCCTTCGTCAATGCAAGTCCAAGTCCTGATCCGGTAGTGTGATGCAAGGTTTTATCTTCTATCTGGTAGAACCGGTCGAAAATGCTTTTCAGCTTTTGCGCCGGGATTCCGATGCCGGTATCACTTATCTGAATAAGGAAAGCCGTTTTTTTGCCATACTCCAAACCGGTTGATAATTTTATCTCTCCCCCCTTTGGAGTAAATTTTATGGAATTGGACAGCAGGTTTGAAACAATGTGCAATAATTTTTCCGGTTCGTAATCAATTTCCAGGTCTTTTAAATCACTTTCGAATCGTAAGGATATTTGCTTGTTAAAAGCAAGCGGTTGGTATAATTCAAGAAGATACCGCAGGTACCTGATAATATCCCCATGAATAAAATGTATGGGCATAGCTCCTGCTTCCAGACGTGAAAAATCCAGCATTTGATTAACAAGATACAAAAGTCTTCGGCTGTTTTGTTCTATTCTTTGAAGTCCATCTTCCGGATTCTTATCCGGGTGGACTTTTAACCGTTCGGTCAGGCCAAGTATTACAGTAAGTGGCGTACGAAATTCGTGAGTAATGTTAATGAAGAGTCGGGTTTTGGCTTCATCAAGCAGTTTCAGTTTCTTTGCTTCTTCTTTTTCCGCCTTTGATCGTTGTGAAATGAAAATGTATATAAAAATAATCATAAAACCTGAGACCCAAATGGTATTGATGGTAAAGAATATCACATTATAGAACGGTGAAAAGTCTTTTGGAACAACCAAATAAGGTTGCAGAATTCCGGAAAGTAAAATGGTGGCAAAATAGAGGATGCAGGCCACGGCAATCATTATTCTGCTTTTCAGCATCACGATGAAAATAACAGTAGCCAGACTGGTGAAGATGATACCATGGGAATTTAATAGACCACCGAGCCAGAGATTGTATAAGAAGGTTACAAGGATTAACCATACCGTTCCGATGAAGCACAACCATTCTATACCCTTTTTTATCAGGAAAAGCAATGGGATGATGATCAGGTAAAAACCTATTAACAACCAGCCAAATCGAAGTAAATAAAAGATCTGTAACTGCCATGCCATTAGTGACATCAGCATCACACCGATACTTGCAATAAAATATCCGGCAATGAAAACTTTTTTTTGTTGGATCAGGTGTTGATCTGCACCCGGAAAAGATAATTTTTTATTCAGCCAGGTGTTGACCCGGAAAATCGGCTTTATGACAATTTCATTTACATTCATGGGCCTTAATTATTTTTCTGTTTCCCCCTACTCCTCTTTCAGGGCCATTTGAAGATCCATCATCACCGCCTTTTTCACCAGGAAGTATATCCAGAGGAATCCGTTTGCCAGGATAGTCAGGATGATCAGGACAAGAAAGAGGCCTGAAGCCCGGAACGACGGGGATACCAGGGATGGAAGGATACCGGCAAGAGCCGGGATCAACCCGGTAATCACTCCTGCGAGGAGCAGGAAAAGATATTCGGCCATCAACATTTTCCTAACGGTTTTCCTGGTAAATCCAAGAGCAAGGTACAGGGCGATCTCTGTCCTCCTCTCATAAACATTGCGTAATAAAACTATCCCGAGCCCCACGGTTCCCAGGATGATCCCGAGACCTCCCAGGAACATGAAAACCGAAAGATAGGTATTTTCAACGGCATTGAAGGCGGCAAGCCGTTCCGGAGCCGGGGTCAGCATCAGGCCATAATTCCGGAAAAGGGTTTCAAGTCGTTCGCCGATTTTATCCCGGTTTTCAAAGGGACCGTCAATGAGCATGTACTTTGATCCGGGAGACGAAGGGAAATGAAGCCTGAAAAGGGAGTCAGAAACCAGGATATTCCCCTGGAAGATGGAATTGTCCAGTCCGCCTTTGAGAACAACCTTCAGCAGGGCACCTGTTTCATCATGGTAAACCAGGGTATCTCCCACCGCTTTCCGAAGTCCCCAGGTGATGACGGTCTGGTCGGCATATGCCGGGATCACATTGTCTGCAGGAGCCTTGTCGAGCGTCTTCCAGGGACGCTTCTGATCAACGGATTCATCCAGGATTGTGAAGGTAAAACACCGGAGATGATCGAAAAGAACGGGATCAATGGCAAGGATGACCGGTTGTGTTACCTGGTTCAGGTTCAGACAACTCGCATCATCCCCATCGAGGTGTTGCATCTGAATGAACCGGATATCTTTCAATACCGGCTCATCCTCTAGTGAAAACTGTTTCTTCCCGGATTGGGAATTCAGGTCAGCGGGTATGGGAAATGGAGTCTCAGCCCAGAAGAGAAATCCGCCTGTACCCGATTGCCTGTCGTTTTCCAGCCCGATGAATGTTTTCCGGTTCGCCCCGGTAATGATGATACTGTATATTCCCAACGCCATCAGGATAATAACTGCCAGGGAACGGGTCCGTCTGAGTCCGGCATTTTTTAGTACGAGGTTCGTAAACCGGGGCAATGGCTTGCCTTCACCACCTGATACCATTAAGAACAGGTAATTCATGAAGGTTATTCCCGCAGCCAGCATAACTCCTCCGGCCGCCAGAAACAAGGTCGTCTGTCCGGTTTGCGAAACAAGAATTAAATATCCCACCAATGCAAGCGATACAAGGAACAATACGATAGCAAGGATCAGGGACAGCTTTTTAGCCCGTCTACGACGGGGAATCGTCTGCAGATCTTCTCCCTTCACCAGTGACGATAAAGGTTTCCGGAGACCGATGGTGAGCACCATGAGCAGAACACCCAGGGAGAGGATGGTCCCGGTAAAAAATCCGGTTGCCAAGGTACCCGGATCAAGGGACATTTCAAGAATCATGGTACCCACCGCATCCCGCCAGAGGGTATTAAGACCAAGAAGCAGTAGCCGGTTATAGAGAATGCCGGTAGCTACACCAAACAGACCCCCGCAGATCGTAACGGTCAATGCTTCCAGAAAAAGTATGGTGAGTATCTGCGTTTTTCTGAACCCGACGGCTGCCATCACTCCGGTCTCCGCCATCCGCGAACGCGCATGCAACGAAAAAAGGAGAGCCGTGAGCAACAAACCTGCCAGGATCAGAAAGAAACTGAGGCTGAGGAAAAGGGTTCCGAGATCGGTCGAACGGACGGCTGCCATTTTCCCTTCTTCGAAGACCGGGACAACGGTTAACCCGCTTCCGGCCGGAGTCAGCTTTTTCATGATCGCTGACCCTATATCCGGGAACTTTTTTTCATCCGCTTTGAACCGGAATGCGGTATATCGTCCGAAGAAGTTGTTCCATATCCTTTGGCCGGCGCTTAATGCAATAAAGGCCTTCGGAGTTCCCCGCCAACGCTCCCAGTATTGTTCATCCCTGTCACGGATCTTTTGCAGATCTATCGGGGCGCTGGTTTCCCAATCACGGCAGTTACTGACCTGCGAAATCCCGGGGAAATGAGGCATCAGGGTGCGGTCTTCCAGCGGACTGGTCAGGGGTATGACCGATTTAACCGTGAACGTGGCTGTTTCTTCTTTGAGTGTACCGAGACGTCCCATCTTATAATATCTCAGACGGATAAGTTCACCCGGTCTGACACCCAGGTCACCGGCAAGCCATTCGTTGATGATGATCTCATCCCCGTCCAGGGGTTCTCCTAAAAAATCCGGACTGGCAGCAGTGACAAAGGAGTAAGGTATGGATTTCCCCTGGCATTCGATTGAATTCACAAGGTAGGTAAGGATCCGGTCACAGGATGGAATGGCATTGATCACCGCCTCTGCGGTTTGTTCATCCATGAAAACCCGGTCGGAGGATATTTCACCGGTATTGCCACCGTCCGGTTTCTGTATGGTGATCCCTGCATCTGCGGTTTTCCAAACCGTGCGGATCAAGGAGTCAATTGTCCCGGGAGTGAATGCGTGGTCATCACTTCCAGTAAAAAGCAACATATTTGAGTACCCGGAAAGATCCAGCCTGTCTGCCATCTGCTTAAGGGAAATGAATACATTGAACGGGGCGGCCTGATTGCTCCGGAGGCTGAACCGGCCCATCTGCATGTCACCGGCAATGGCAGAGACTTTAAACCGGAGAGATACCGACGGAAGTTTTTCGGCGACAAAGGGCGCATTCTGGAGAGCTTTTCCCGGCCGGCGGATCTTCAGAAGTATCTCATCACCGGTCTTTACCTTGATTTTCTCTGCCACATTCCTACTGATGATCACTTCATCTTCGCCGGGTGTATGGCCCGATAGATCCCATAACCCTGCAAACCGGTGATCGATCCCGAAGATATTCACCTTGTTGATCCTTAGCTCTTCTCCCGTATTGACTGCTATTCCTTCAGCCTGCATGACCGGGACGATGAGGCTGCCCGTTCTTTCCGAAAGGTCGCCGGCCAGTTCCTGACGGAACAGCCTCTCTCCCGGGTTGATCGCAAACCGGGTCTTCCCAAGACGGATCTCTGCGAGGTGCCGGAGACTGTGCCTTGCCGAATCCCCCAGGATGAGGGCACCGGTGAGGACGGCGGTACTCAGGACCACGCCCGCAAAGATCGCAAGGTATGGCCAGCGGTAGTATCTCAGACTGCAGATGATCAACCGGATCCGATTCATTCGTCTTTAATTAGCTGTAATTTCCCTGAACCCAGCCGGTAGATGGAATCCATCCGGCTGGCAAGTTCCATAGAATGCGTCACAACGACAAGAGCGGTTTTCTGCTCATGATTCAGCTCATAAAGAAGTTGCCCCAGCATCACGGCATTTTCTGTATCTAAAGAGCCGGTAGGTTCATCAGCCAGAATCAGCCTTGGCTGGTTGATAAGTGCCCTGACCACCGCCGCCCGCTGACGTTCTCCGACCGAAAGCTGTGAGGGTCTGTGATGGATCAGGTTTTTTAATCCAACGCGGCTGATCAGCCTTTCAGCCCGTTCGATGGCAGGGTTCCGTGCCGTTTTCTCTTTTTGAGCCAAAACCGGGAGAAGAACATTCTCCATAAGAGTAAGTTGCGGTAAGAGATGATGCATCTGGAAAATATATCCGATGAACCGGTTCCGGAGCATGGCGAGGCCGGCATCATCCAGGGTCGATACCTCCCGGTTATCCAGGATCACCTTGCCGGCAGAAGGCCTGTCAAGGGTTCCGAGAATATGCAATAGAGTGCTTTTCCCTGAACCGGAGGGCCCTACAATGGCAATAGAACCGGTTTCAGGGACCAGGAGGGTTATTCCGTCCAGCACCTGGTTCCTCCCATTGCCACCGGGTTCTTCATAATGTTTTGAAATATTCCTGAGCTCTGCCAGCATATTGTTTATTGGATTTGTTGATAAATACCGATCATTTTCCGTGTCAGTTTCGCACAATCGAATTTCTCTTGAACAGATTCGTGCCCTGCTTTACTCATTTTCAGGAGTTTCTTTTCATCCGTAAGTACTTCAGCGAGAGTGGCAGCAAGGGCATCAGGATGGTTGGGATGATAGACCACTCCACCACCTGTTGCGTCAATGATCTCCCTGAAAGCGCCAAGGTCGGGCTGTACCAGCGGAATCCCAGAAGCCATGGCCTCCAGCTGATAAAGACCGAAAGCCTCTCCTTTTAATACCGGAACACTGAGGACCGATATCGAACGAAAAAAACCGCTTAATGCACCAAGGCTGAAATCGGCAAAGTGCCTGGTATACCGGAAGAGGTCCTTGTCGCGAAGTTTCTTCATCTGATTTTGGATGAACTTCCGGTCGTCACTGGTCATACCGCCCGAATAATGCAACTGCAAATTGCTGAGCCGGCTTTCGGACTTTAACCGGATGAAGGCATCGACAAGGATTCCGAAACCATTTTCTTCACTGGTCCTGGAGAGAAATCCAATAGCCGGGGGATCGCTTGCCGGAGTAGAATAAGTATAGAGATCCGGTTTTATCCCGATATGGATGACATGCATCTTTTCGCTGGGAACCGAAAGCATCTCCGTCATCCTCCGGGCATAAAAATCACTGACCGCGATAAAGGCATCTATATCCCGTGCTTTTTCCGTGAGGATCTGCCAGATCTTCTCCCGGTGTTCCCCGGTCATGGCATCGACCCAGACATCCTCATCCTGCAAGGAACAAACGACCGGGATCCGTAGTTCTTCTTTGATCACTTTTGCCATCCCAAGGAGAAGCGCATTGGAAAAATGGACGATATCCGGCTTCTCATGGGTCTTCAGGAAGGTGACCAGTTCCTTCAGCTCTGCACGCTGAAACCCCTGATCACCCAGCAGCATCGATTCGGTAAGCTCTTCCATGCCGTGTGCCCGGGTTGATCCGGCTTTACGAGAAGCCAGCTTCAGTATCGGACTCGAGTTCAAAGCATGTTCCATCCATGAAGGCATTTTTCTGAGAAACGGGAATTGCTGCTTAAGATAGATGTTCACCGCTCCGTAAAAGACCGGGAGATCTCCCTGCGGTTCTTTTCCATCCATGACCAGTGGCAAATAGACAGGAAGGATGATGGCATCATGACCGGCCTGCCGGAGTGATCCGACAAATGCAGTATCCCGTAAGCAATTTCCGCAGTAAAACCTACCTCCGAAACCGGGAACTATGTTGACAATTTTCATAAAAACTTTTACTGTTTCCATCCATAATCCCTCCCCCTCAGGGGGAGGGGCAGGGGTGGGGGTGTTTAACGTCCGAAAGCATAAAGCTTCCCGTCATCTGCTCCGACAAACACTCTTTTATTGACCACCGCCGGCGTGCTGTAAACAGGACTTCCGATCTCATACGACCATTGCTCATCTCCGGTCCTGGAATCCAGAAAACGTATCCATCCGTCGGCCGATGCAACGATGACCGAATTACCACTGATGACCGGCGAAGCATCAATCTTGCCTTGTGTTTTGATCTTCCATGTCAGTCGCCCGCTCCCTGCGTCATAACAGTACAAATACCGGTTTTGCGATCCGCTGACCACGTATCCCTCGCCACATGCGGGTGAGGAAAGGAACGGTCCTCCCCCTTCCGTCTTCCACAGGATCTTTTTATGCCGGAGATCCACACAGAAAAACACCCCGTCATAATTTCCGAAATAGGCTTTGTCCCCCTGGATGGCAGCAGATGCCGGGATATAGGTTCCCATGTTGATCTTATCGGCTGCCACACCCTTGCCGGTATTGACCAGATGCAGGAATCCGTCGCACCCTCCGAAAACAGCCAGATGTCCGAAAAGGGCCGGCGAACCGTTGATATAATTGCCCGATTCATATTTCCATTCCGGTTTCCCCGTTGATGCATCCACGCCATGAAGATTGTAATCGTAACTCCCTACCAGGATCAGGATCTCTTTCTTTCCCGGATCATAGATCCAGTTCGGTGAACCGGAGATCTGTCCATCGGTGGAATATTTCCACTTCAATTGACCAGTCCGGACATCGACGGCAAAGAGAACGCCTTCCAGCGAACCGGCGTAAACCGTATTATTCAGAACCAGCGGAGGCGCCTCGATGGCATTTCCGGCATTGAATTTCCATTTCAGTTGTCCGGTAGAAGAAACGGCGTACAGGAAGCCATCCCCGGAACCGAAGAAAATATCACCATTGTACACAACCGGGGATGACTTAATGGCATCTCCGGTTTTGAAGCTCCAGAGGAGCTTGAGAGGAGGAACCACCAAGGCATCCGATTTCCCGGTCAGCTGGGGATCCCCCCGGAATGAAGGCCAGCAATCCGGACCTTTTTTCTGGGCCGTGGCTGGTGAATGGACAAACAGTCCTGTGCACAAGAAAAGTATTGGAAGATATTTCATCAGTCAATCGCTTTTAAAAGCCAGGGCACCCGTGGGACATGCTTCAACGCATAACTGTGCCGATCGGGTCAGAGCTGCTTTAATATTCTCGTGGAATGGTACACCGATCTGCACATCAAACCCCCGGCCTATCTGACTCAGGCCAACCGGTTCGCATTCCCTTTTTGTGATTTCCACGCATAACCCACACCGGATGCACTTTTCGGATTCATACACCACGAAATCATGCTGAATGCTCTTGGTCAGGATCTTTCTTTCAGGCCCCATAAAACGCTTCCGGTTTACATGATATTCATCCGCATACTGCCTGAGCCGGCAGAGCAGAGGCTTACGGCAATCACAATGCATGCACCGTCTGGCTTCATTCATGGCTTCCTCTGCCGAAAAGCCTGCCCTGAAGCCCCACGATGGTTCAGTCCGGGCCAGAACGATGCTTTCCTTAAGATATTCATTATATTCCTGCCCTGACAGATGACTTATGGCTGAATGAAATTTGTAATGGATCCGGTGCGGGTTATGGGTTTTAAAATAGATATCCACTTCGATTGCTGCGGTTTTACCCTGCGCCACCGACCTGACGGCCATATGCTCTTCACTGACCACGCTTCCGCAGCCAAAGACACCGGGACGGCTTGTAACCAACGTCTTGTTGTTGATCAGAACGCCCAGTTCACCGGGTTCGAGAGAAAAATCATTGATTGCATTTACTGCCTGGCTCCCGGTTGCGAGGATCACGGCATCAAACTCACTAAGGATGGCTTTTTCAAAAAAATCTTTGCCGACCCGCGTATTCATTCTGAATTCCCCTCCCATCCCCCGGATACATTCAATATCGGCATCCAGGAATTCCCGTGGCAGTTTTTCATCGGGAATATCATACCTCAGGGTACCTCCTGCCTCCTCTCTTTGATCGAAGAGGACGCAACCATGTCCGTGTCTGAGAAGGTGAAAGGCTGCAGACAGGCCGGCAGGCCCCGTCCCGATCACAGCAACCTTCTTCCCGTTTTTTTTCACATCGTGAAGGAGGCCCGAATTTCTTCTTTCCGCATCCTGTGCGGTAACCCGTTTTAATAAACAAATAGAAACTGCTCCATCGATCGGTTTGCGGCGGCATGCTTTTTCACACGGCGCAGGGCATATGGTGCCCAGTATCAGGGGTAAGGCTATCTCTTCTCTGACAACAGCCAGCGCTTCCCTGAATTTTCCTTCAGCAATTAGACGGTTCATCCGGGGAATATTCATGAAGGCAGGACAGGATAACCTGCAGGGAGCTTCACAATCGCCCACATGGTCGCTAAGCAGCAATTCCAAAGCCTCCCGCCTCAATTCACGGATCTCGGGAGAATGGGTAATAATTTCCATCCCTTCCCTGACCGTATGGGCACACGACGCGATAAACTTTCCGCTACCAACATCCTTCACCAGGCATACCATGCAGGAGGGATGATTGCTTAATCCCTTCCTGTAACATAAAGAAGGAATCTGAATTCCGATTCCGGAGGCAGCCTCCATGACGGTTGTTCCCTCCTTTACTTCTACCGGTATCTGATCGATCGCTATCCGCATCTTTTCACTGGACCTTTACTGCATCGACCGGACAAACCTGCCGGCAGATGTCGCATTGGATACATTTTTCCTGAAGAATGGTATGGACCTCGTATGGCTTGAAACCGATGGCGCCGGAAGGACAACGCTGGGCACACTTGGTGCACCCGATACAGGTCTCCCCGATGGTGTATTCAATGAGCGGCAGACATTTCCCTGCGGGACAATGGCCATGGATATGCTGCTCATATTCTTTCCTGAAATAACGCAGTGTGGTGAGGACAGGATTCGGGGCGGTCTTCCCTAATCCGCACAGACTCCCTTTCTGAATGCTTGTTGCCATCTGTTCCAGAAGAACCAGGTCCTCTTCCGATCCCTTGCCGTTCCTGATCTTATCCAGGAGCTCCAGCATGCGCCGGGTTCCGACACGGCAAAAGGTACATCTCCCGCATGATTGGTTCTGGGTGAAGGACAGGAAATAATAGGCCAGATCTACCATGCAATCCGATTCATCCAGGATAATCAGTCCGCCCGATCCCATCATGGCGCCTGCACTGCTCAGCGCTTCAAAATCAATGGAAAGATCGGCAAGGGAAGCAGGAAGACAACCGCCAGAAGGTCCTCCGATCTGGACAGCTTTGAATTCTTTTCCACCGGCAATACCACCTCCGATCTCTTCCACGATCCTACGGATCGGGATTCCCATGGGTATCTCGATCAACCCTCCCCGTTCGACCTTGCCTGCCAAGGCAAAGACCTTGGTACCTTTGCTCCCGGTCGTTCCTATCGAGGCAAAGGCATCTGCACCATGACGGATGATCCATGAAATGAGTGAAAAGGTCTCCACGTTGTTGATCAGAGTCGGCACGCCGTAAATACCTTTCGCAGCTGGATAAGGGGGACGGACCGTGGGCATTCCCCGACTCCCTTCCACCGAAGCCATCAGCGCCGTTTCTTCTCCGCAGACAAACGCCCCTGCTCCTTCAAAGATCCTGAGGTTAAAAGAAAAGCTGCCGCTACTTCTTCCTTTACTTAAAATTCCTTCCTCCTCACAAAGGCGAATGGCTTCCCTGATCCGTTCTACCGCCAGGGGATACTCGGCCCGGATATACAGAATCCCTTTTCCCGCTCCCGTGGCATAACCGGCGATCATCATCCCCTCAATGATACGGAAGGGATAGGATTCAAGTAGCATCCTGTCCATAAAAGCTCCCGGATCGCCTTCATCCCCATTACAGATGATAGTTTTCACATCACCGGGCTGGTCCTTAACCAACTGCCATTTCTTTCCTGTCGGGAAACCGGCGCCGCCACGGCCACGTAAGCCACTCTGAACGATCAGGTCCACGACCTGCTGCGGGGTCATCTCACCAAGCGACTTCCCGAGGGCAAGAAAACCACCCGAGCGCCTGTATTCATCCAGACCACAGGGCCGAACCTCCCCGCGTTTCTCCGTTGAAATGGCGATCTGGGGTCCCAGGAAGGTGGAAAGAGGCGTGTCGCGCTGCTCACCATCATACCGGATATACGTTCTCGGAATGCCATCAGAAAGGGCTTTATCAGCGACCCTCAAGAAATTCGTCCGACAGCGGTTCAGGAAACCCTCCGGTCTGAAATGGCTTAAAACCACTTCACTGACCTCTTCGGGCTTTATCCTCGCATAGTAGGCAGGAGATTCCCCGGGCTTGATAATCTCAAGAATGGGTACCTGGTTACAAATACCGACACAACCGACCTGTTTGACGGCTACATTGATCCGGTGATCATCCAGGATACGCTCCAATTCAGATTTGATATCGGAACTTCCGCTTGCGATACAACAGGAACCAAGCCCGATGCGGATTTCACCTTTTAAAGCGCCTTTCATGATACCCGCTTTATCCGGTTTCCAGGTGGATTCCTTCGCTCTGACCAGGAAATCCTGAAGTATCTGACCAGCATCACCCGGAACAACATGCCCGTAAGTGACCTGATCGATCTTCACGACCGGAGCAAGGGTACAGCAACCCAGGCAGGAGACCTTCTCAATGGTGAAGATCCCGGAAGCATCGGTATCCTGGTGATCCTCCAGCTTCATCTCCCGGCAGAATGCATCAAACACATGAACTGCACCCTTTACATGACATGCCGTTCCCGTACAAACCCGGATCAGATGCTGACCGGCACGCCGGTGACGGAACTGTGAATAAAAGGTTGATATCCCAGTAATCCGTGCAGGCGATATCTCCGTAATCTCGCAAACACGCTTCAGGACATCTTCCGGCAGATAGTTGAATTCCTTCTGGATATCCTGCAGGATGGGGATCACTGAATCCACCGACGTTCCACGGTTTGCAACAATCCGGGTAATAATTTCATTGATATTTGCCAGACTTGAACTCATTCAGAAACTTAAGATCATTAAGTCATTGGGTCATTTTCCCTCTTACGCCTTACGTTACGTCCCACGTCTAACGTCCCATGTTCTCTCCCAATTTATTATTATCATTTCTTTCCGATACAATAAAGATTCCGGTCCCCCCGGATAAAGATCCTTCCGTCAGCAAATGCCGGTGTACACACCGAACCCTCGCCAAGTGCAGGTTCACCGTCCAAAGAAAATGTTTTCCCTGCTCTGAAAATATGCATCACACCGGTCTTTTCCATCAGATAGATCTTTCCTTCAGCCAATACCGGCGAAGCATACGTGGTATTGCCAAACTCATGGATCCAGTTCTTTTTGCCGGTCCTGGAATCATAACAAACCACGGTTCCATAACTGGTTGCCAGGAACAAACACGAATCGGTGGCAACCGGACTGGGTACATCCGACAAGTATTCGGAATCTTCCCAGATAAGTTTCGGTGCCTCTCCGGTCTGGATGGCGGCGAGCTTGGAGTATTCATTGACAGAATAAAGGACACCCCCGGCATAGGCCAACGAGGGTCCGACTTCCCCGGAGATGCAATCCAGCCGCCAGATCTCTTTGCCGTCAACCGGATTATAGGCAGCCACATACGGATCCGCGGCCAGGACGATCTCCCTTTGCTTTCCGGTATTTATTAAAACCGGTGAAGCCCACGATACCTGCACACTCCTTGCCGTCTTCCACACCACCTCTCCCGTTTTCCCGGCCAGTGCCATGATGCTGGCAGATCCGCGCTGGTCATACTGTACCAGTAAAAGATCGTGGTACATGATCAGTGACGAAGCATGACCATAATGATTCTGAGGAACACCCAGATTTTTCGACCAGACCGGGTTCCCGTTAAAGTCGACAGCTATGAGGTCACCATTGGCAAAGATGGCATAAACCCTTCTGCCATCCGTAGTAAGCGTGGGTGCCGATTGCCCGGTTTCCTTGTTGACGATCGGAGCCTTCGGAGGGGTTCCCTGTATTTTTTCCACCGGAACATTCCAGAGGATCTCTCCATTGTTGGCATCAATGCAGTATATCTCCCTTCTGGATTCGTTGGCACCGGAAAGAAATATCCGGTCGTTCCAGATAATGGGTGAATTATACCCGGAAAGCGGTATTTCAGCCTTCCATAGGATATTCTTTCCGCTTTTTCCGTTCCACTCTGTCGGAATATTTTTCTGATAGGAGATTCCAAGTCCATCCGGCCCGCGGAAAGCAGGCCAGTTATTCAGGATCTCCTTCTGCGTTGGAAAGCCTTCCATACTGACCGGCATGAAATCAGCCGTAGGGATCCGGTTTCCGGTGAGTGAATCCTGCTTGCCGGGTTCAGCCGGTTTCATGGTTGATGCCTCACCTTTTTCTGAAGGAACCTCCACCGATGGGTTGCTTTGGGATTCCCTTACCATTAAGCTGTCATCAAAGGTCCTTCCCAGTTCCCGGTGGGTCAGGAAGGCAAGCAGGAGGGCTATCAGTACTACCAGAACTCCGGAATAGGCGATCCACTTCCGGCTGCCCTTCCGGATAACCCGGAAATCCTCGTTTTTGGAAGAAGGTACTCCCGGGATGACAGGCCGAAGAATGTCGATGACCTTCAGGCATGTGATGACAATCAGCAGCGCGATCAGCAGCAGGATCCCGCCGGTCCGTATCTGCCACCGGCTGGTAAAAAAGGCTTTCCGGGCAAGAAGATCAATCTCCCTGACCTCTGCACGCAACTGCTGGTCTTCGGGATGCTCTTTCAGCCGATCAACAAGCGTTTTCAGTACAGGTGAATTGAGCGGGTCGGTCCGCTTGAGCTGACCATAGTTGACAATGATCAGGATACACAGGACAAAAGCAAACATCCCGCTGATCATGGCGATTTTCTGCAGTAATCCGATAATGCTCTTTTCAGGTTTCCGGTCTTCCATGTTACTTTTTTCAATCATGATTTCACGGGACAATAATCGATACAACGTGCACAACTGAAGCAGGTTGATTTATGCGGAATATAATCGGGATGATACCGGGTGATCATCCGGCCGGCCACTGCGAATCCGAAAACAAGTCCGATAAAACCGCCCAGGATCCATCCACCGGTATAAAATTTCTTAAGGATGACCGATGCTTCCGAGCAGAGTTGGGAAACCGGTTTCCCGGAAGACCGGAAAGCAGTGATCTCAAAAGGCTCAGGCTGTTGCTGGCTGGCTGATGGGTCGTTCAGGAGCCGGACCAGCTTTACGGTCGGGTTTACGTCGGCAAGTCCCTGATAGAGCTGCGACCCTATCCATCCGCCTGCCAGAACGAAAAGCGGGATCAGCAAACCGGACAAAAGTAACTTCCGGATCCGGATCCTGACAGGCACAGGATCTTTCCGGATCACCGGTTTGTCGATCGCTTCATACGGACAGGAATCTTCACAGAGGCGGCATTGAATACAATTCGCCGGAGTAATGGTCATGTGACGCCAGGAGAAACGGCTTATCCAGTTGAGCAGAACCCCGTACGGACAAAGGAACCGGCAGTAGGGACGGGCAATAAACATACCGGAAATCAAAAGGATCCCGGCAAAAAGAAACATGCCGAAGGAGGCGTTGAACCGGAAGATCCCCACAAAAGGATCATACCTGCAGATGATAAAATCGGAGCCGGTCGCGGCATATAGGATCGTCAGACCCAGATAAAAGTACGGAATTAATCCCAGAACGGCATTCCAACGTGAACCCAGCTTTTGCGGATAAAATGCCACCAGATCCTGCAAAGCTCCGAAAGGACAAACCCCGGCACAAAAAATCCGACCGAATAATAAGGTGAAAAGGAGCGGAATCAGAAAGAAGGCAAGGATGGTCCACGGAAGGATGTATAACCCGTCGAAAAGGGCCAGCGCCACGTTCTGAACCGATCCGATTGAACAGACACATCCTTCGCGGTAAAAACCGAAATAAACCAGCGAACAAAGCGATATCAGGAAAACCCAGTTCCGCGAACGTTTCCTGATAATCAGCCAGGAAATGACCGCGCATGCGGTAAGGAGAACAACCACATCCAGAATAGAAAGGATGGTGGTCCGGGCGGCTGGTATCACTGTTCCCGGCTGTACATATCCCGACTCAAATTCGGGTTTCGGGAAACGCTGTATCCCGAATGAGCTCAGGCTGACAACCAATAATACCAGGAAGAATAAACCACGGATCACCGTTTTCTTCATGTCGTGGGTCCTCCTTTCTTCCCGGAGGATCCTTCATTGCCGGATCCCTTCAGCAGCGAGGGTCTGGTGGCCGGAACCCGGCTGTAAGCTCCTGCAGGACAATTCCTTGCAATGGAGCATTGATTGCAGTTGACACACCGGTCGTGCCTGACCTGCAGCTGGAGGGAGCCATTGCCGAAAGCGCTACAGCCCTTGACACATTTTCCGCAACCGATACACAGCTTTTCATCGATCGTGTATTCAAAAAAAGGATCTTCGACGAATCTGCGTTTCAGGGCATTGGTCGGGCAAAGCTGGCTCTCTGCTGCTGTACTCAGGGTCTTCGTCCCCGGCTTGAAATATCCCCCGCATAAATCACAATAGCCGCACATGGCAAAAACATGCACGCATTTTACGGCAGAAGGGGTTAGTATGCAATTGGTTGCACAACGGCCGCATTGTATGCACTTTGAAGGATCAAGCTGCCATACCGTCTGCTGATAATTCCTTGCTTCCGGCAAAGTGCATTCCACGGCTTTCGGGCATTTTTCGCAGGCGCCACCGTATCCGCAAGATCCTTTCCTGACCCACCGGAAGATCATGCCTCCTCCAAGCAAACCAAGTCCCGCCAGGATCCCGCCCCGGATAAGGGTATTCAGAAATTCACGCCTGCTCTGCACCATACTTTTCCGGGTTATTGTTCAATCGTATTTTTTATAAAAATCCTGATCTGTTTCTTCACCGGATCGAGCACCAGGATGCGGTCATCCCGCCCGATGGCAAGGTCAAGCCCCCGGGTACCTTCTTCAAACTGATCCGGTGTGGCAACCAGACAACGGAAGCGACCCTCCGGTGAATATACCTTGACCCGCTCGATCCCTTTTTCACTCGTCACAAAAGAGCCATCGGACAGAAAGGCGAAATGAGAGGGATTGCAGCAACCGCAAAATCCTTCCACCGCCATCGACGCAGCGCCCCAGGTTGAGATCATCCTACCCTCCGGATCAAATTGCTCAAAAGAATGCCGTCCTGGATTTACCACCCACACCGTTCCGTCAGGTCCGGTTGCCAGATCGAAATAGGGACTTGGTATGATAAAACCGGGAATCCCCTGTGCCGGGTCCTTATCCCCTATCCTGCCCGACAACTCCCCCGAGCGGTTATACCTGAACACGATTTTTTCTCCGGCATCGGCAACGAATACGAAATCGCCGGAAGTACCGATACATGTGATGATCGACCCTTCTCCCGCAGCGGCCCATTTTTCCAGCAACTTCCCGGCCTGACTCCAGACCTCCACATGGTCCTGTACACCTAAATAAATCTTCCCGCTGCCGTCCGTATGAATACATAAGGCTGTTCCGTTTATCCCGAATTTTTTCAGGAGTTTGCCTTCTTCACCGAAGATTTCGACTCCATCCTTTCCGGAAATGTATATCCGTCCGTACATATCGGCTGATATTCCGGAGACCTCCGCAACGCCCGGGACTATCTGTTTGACTTCACGGTAAGCAACCCGGGATGAATCTTTTTTCATCAGGGAATCCAGGTTATAGGCATATGGATTGATGCCGGAGGGGATCCTGCTGAAAAAAAGATCCTTCGTCATGTAAATGACCAGCACGATCAGGAGCCCCACTGCGATGAAAAGTATAATCTTTTTAGTCATGATCTCATTTTTATGCATCTTTCCGTAATTCCTTCCTGCTGGAAGATAAAACGGAGCGTTGTTTTATTTTTCCCGGATATCCAGGCAAACCATTTGCTTTGAATCCCGCATCAGCAGATAACCGCCGGTTACAGCCAGCGGTCCCCATGAATCCTGGCCGTCGATAATACGGACCTGGTCAAGTACGGTAAACTTTGAGGCAGAGACCCTGGCAATGGTCAGTTCGCCATCGTCGTTAAGGATGAAAAACTTTCCATCCGCCAGGATAAAGGGTCCCATACCAAAGCGTTGGGTTTTCCCGCTGTTCATAACGAATTTCTTGCAATCATCGGTCCGGCAGGCAACGAACTGGTTCCTCAGACCTCCGGCATCCTTGGGTAAGATCCCGTAAATGAAGCCGTCAAAGGCAACGGGGGTCTGTTGTTCCGAGGCAAGTCCTTCCTGGGGCTTGTATTGCTGAAGCACCCTTACAGAGAAACGTCCTGTTGCACCGGTTAATTGTATCAGGGTTGCTCCGGCTCCGTATCCGGCCGTCATGAAGATCTTGCCGTCACCGAGGATGACCGGGGAAGGAGCTATCACGGAAGGGGCAAAAGCCTGATTTTCCCAAACGATCTGTCCCCTGTCTGAACCCGTGGCTGAGACCCCGCAGATTCCACCCACGGCGAAGTATACATACATCTTTTTCCCATCGAAGTTCATGGGCATGATGGAGGAATGCGACATCTTCCAATGATGCGGATTGGGTGTCTCCCACACTTTTTTCCCGGTCCTGCAATCAACCGCCACGAGCAGCGATGTTCCTCCTACAGCCAGAATGGCTGTATCCTTGTCGACCAGCGGACACTGACCGGTATACCAGAACGGAACCTCTGTCCCGAACTCCTTCGCAAGGTCGATCCCCCACAGGAGATCACCGGTTAGCCGGTCGACACACATCACCTGACACTTCGGACCGATGGTCACGACATATTTTTCACTGACTGCGGGAATGGTCCTGGAAAGTCCGTGATTTCGCTTGAGGTGAACATGGTATCCCCGTCTCCAGAGCTCCTCACCGCTTTTCAGCGAAAAACACCGGAGCAGGTCGGCCTTTCTCGTTTCGTCATAATCGAGCAGATAAACCCTTCCGTCAAAAACAGCAGGCGCAGCATGTCCTTCACCCAGGGGGATCTTCCAGAGAATCCTTGGGCCCTCTTTACCGAAGCGGTCAACCAGTCTTATGTTTTCCCGGTTTATGTTATCATATCCTTCCCCCCGGAATCTGGGCCAAAGAGTACCGGGTATGCCGTCACAAGTCTTGAAAAAGGTAAAATCCTCTCCGATGTGGACGATTTCAGAAGGGACGGAAGCACCCGCCTTCCGGTTATCCATGCCAGGTAAAGAAGGAGCAAACGAGGCGACCGGATCGTGTAATAGCCACCAGATCAGAACACCACCCATCAGAATAACGAGTGATAAAAGAATGAACTTTTGAAGATTCATTTTGAACATGCGAACCTGGTCAACCATTCATCGATGATTATTTGACGAACAATAAACCCAGGAGCTGAGAGATGTTTTCATTCCCCGGATTTATTTTTTCCGGATATCATAGGCCATCAGGGCATCTCCGTGACGGAGGTACAAGATTCCGTCTTTGATGAAAGGATGCGCCCAGCATGGACCATTTCCCTTAGGTGCTTTGAAGCTACTGATCACCTCGAATTTCTGCGGATCGGGCTTCACAAGGCCGACGTTCCCGTTCTTCTCCTCATAGCAATAGAGCATACCTTCCGCCGTGATGACTGACCCCTTGGTGAACCAGTTTTGCTCATATTTCACCTTTCCGGTCTCCCAATCAATGCAGCACCATTTACCCAGACCGTTATTGATCCAGTTCGATCCATAGATATATCCGCCCAGAAGGACCACGCCACCGTGATGACAATCGAGAATGGTCTCGGTCCAGATCATGTTGAGGGTTGTGGCATCATCCGATAACCTGAACATCGCCCCTGGATGATCATATCCACCTGTGATATATAAAAATCCATCCATGAATAACGGGGTGATCGTATTGGTCTTTGGCGCGCCGGGCCAGATCTTCAGGCTTAACTCCGGCTTCAGCGCAGCATAATCGTATTTCCACAGGATCTTTCCGTTCGTGACATCGACTCCGAAAAAATATTTATTGATTAGCGTCACGATCATCTCCTTGTTCCCGAACCGGATCAGCCGGGGGGAAACATAGGCGCTCGTATCATTCAGCGATTCCGATTCCCAGATCGTTTCCCCCGTATTCTTATTCAGGGCAACCATGGTCGTTCTTGGTCCTGCAGGGGTATAGATCAGCTTCTCACCTGCGAGGAGCAATGATTCGCACACACCCCAGTCACCATAGGCGCCATCAAACTTTTTTACCCCGTTGATCGCCCATCTGATCTTCCCATCTCCGGCACCGACACAGGCAATCGTACCCGACCCGCTCACCACATAAATAAAATCCTTCTCTACGGTGGGAGTACAACGCGCTTCAGGGAATGGCCCGGTCCAGGAAGGTCCGAACGGGGTCTGCCAGAGAATCTCCCCTTTTTTATTCAGGGCGGTGATATAATCCATCGTATCCTTCATACCGGTCACATAAACAACATTTTCAGTCGCCACCGCCGAGGAATAACCTTTTCCGATTCCCGAGGCCGACCATATCAGGGGAGGACCTTCAGGCGGCCAAACGGATAATAACTTCGTTTCGCGGAAAGTACCATCCCGGTTAGGTCCGCGCCATTGACTGATATCCTGTGACATGATCTTTCCTCCAAGAAACAGGATCAGAATAACCGTCAGTGTCTGTTTCATTGCAGAATCTATTTTTTGATATGATAGACCATCAGCGAGTTCCCGTGCCTGACATAAAGCCGTCCGTTCTTAATGACCAGGTGCGACCAATGCTGTGCCGACCCGTATGGGACCTTAAAGCTACTGACTTTTTTAAAACCCGACGGCAGAGGCTGCGCAAGGACAACCTCTCCATTTTCCCCATAACAATATAACATCCCATCCGAGAAAATGATATTTCCCTTTCCGGTAAGCTTTTCGGAATAAATTTCTTTCCCGGTTTTCCAGTCAAGGCAGAACCATGCTTTCCCGGAATCGTCCGAACCATAGATCAGACCATTGACCACTATAAAACCACCCATCCGGGTATCGATATAAGTATTTCTCCAGATTTCCTGAACACGGCTGCCATCGACGGCTATCTTAAGCATGACTCCGCCCCTGCCATATCCTGAAACACAATAAAGGAATCCATCCTGATAGACCGGTGTGTTGGCATGAACCGACCAGGTATTTGGCTGGTCGACACTCCAGAGGAACTTCCCGTTTTCCGCATCGATACCGATGATGGAATTTGCGGTTTGTGTGACCAGGATCTTCCGGCCTGGTAAGTTCACGACCATTGGGGAACAATAGGCGCTGGTTTCGCCTTTTCCCGTACTCTTCCAGATCAACTTGCCGGTGTTCCGGTCAAGAGCTACAATGTTGGTATCTTCTCCTCCCACGGTACAGAAGAGCTTGTTCCCATCGATGAGAAGGTTTTCGGTCAGGCCCCACCGGATATTGCGGCCATGAAAATCTTTAAGCACATCAACGGTCCAGACGAGATCTCCTTTTTCTGCCTTCCTGCATACCAGCTTTCCGAAACCGCTCAAAAGGTAAATTTTTCCATCATAAACCATTGGGGTGCTCCGAACACCGGGCCAGCTTTCGGTCCACTCCTCGCCATAAGGTATTTTCCAAAGCAGCTTTCCATCCTGCGAGAAAGAAAATAAATAACCAATTCCGTTAAGTATTCCGTTTGTGTAAACCTGGTCGCCATAAACTGCAGCCGATGAATGTCCTTCGCCAAGCTCATCATAATGCCAGAGTAAGGTCGGGCCGCTTTCAGGCCACGACTTGAGCAATCCGGTTTCCGGGTATATGCCGTCACGGTTTAGACCGCGCCATTGAGCAATGTCCTGCGAATGTAAAAGTGTTCCGGTCAATACTGCCAATAATGAAAATAAAAGAAATCTGCGCATAATTCTTGGTTTGTTTTCAGGTCGCCAAAAATATTAATTTCTTCCTTCTGAATTACGTTCCTCGGGTAAAATATCGAGTTTGATCTCTCTGTTTCCATCACGCTTTTTTCCTGGAAAACAGCTTTTTTATGTTCAGATAATCCAGGTAATAAAGGACCCGGACGGAGAAACTGTTTGATTGTGGTGAGTTAATGGTATTTTTAAAATCCGTCATATAATCGATATCCACCATGTTGTCCATGGTGTTGATGACATTCTTCCAGACGACGCTCAGTTCGCTGCCCGGGGCAAAGTACCAGACGAATTGCAGGTCGACCGTGATGGCGTTGAAGTTGATGTTATGGTCGCCTTGGTAATCGCTCTTTTCCAGATTCCCATCCGGATCCAGGGTGAAAAATTCGTAATATCTGGCTCTTGACCAGTAATGCCTTGCCCTTAAGGAGATCGACGCCTTGGTATTGAAAATGTATGAGATGTTGATGATGTTGCTCAGGGTGATGACATCCCGGCGGCCAAAGAAAATGACCGGATTGTTCAGAGAGTCGTATAACGTTTCAACCCAGCCATTGTCATTTTTATTATTGTCATATAGAATATCGAAGCTCAATGTTAATTTATCCGAAAACCGGAAACGGGGAATCGCCTCGATCCAGTATTCAAAGTTCTTGTTCGATGGTGAATTCATGATCCCAACCGTATTGTGGATACGGAACATCTTCCGGGTATCGGTCGCTATTTTCCATGTCACATCATAGGCGTAAGGCTTGCGGTAGGTCCATCCCCATACCCTTGGTTCATAATGGTCTTTATATCCCAGCGGGTTGACTCCGGCCTCAAGATAATTCTGCCAGAAATTGGTGAACCCGGTAAGGTTGTATACCTGAAACCGCAAGCTTGAGAAGTCGTATGGCTTGTACAACGTTGAATAATTCACCAGAAATTCTGTTTGGGTGGATAATATTTTCCAGAAGGGAGTAAAGAGGTTGTATGACATCCTCAGGGTATTATCGGCCTGGTTGTTGTTGGTCAGAAAACCCATATCATTCGGATCATATTTATCTCCGATTTCCTCGCGCGTGATCTCGTACTGGAATTTGCCGCTCGGTTTTGAGACGGAGACGACATAGTTGTGCCCGATGACCGGTGCCGATCCTTCCTGGTATATCTGACTGACATTTAACCTGCCAAGGACCGAGAGCGTGTTTTTCTTGTTGCATATCCGGGCCTCCGCCCCGGTGACATTGGCAACATACCGGCTGTCGGGCGTCCAGTAATTGGTATTGATGAAGGTTGCATACGAGTTGTTTTTCAGGTTCTGATCCACGACCAGGACATTATAGTTGGTAAACCCCTGGGTCATGATCCTGCGCGTATCGCCGCTTACCGTGTCTTCCAGTACCGACCATGTGTTGGTGGTCATCGCATTGAAAAAGCCTATTCCCAGTCCTTTGGTATTCCGGCCCGAGATCTTGGTCGCATTGATGATCCTGGTAAGATCCGGATTCTTGATGACTGTCTCCCGGGAGGTCATGCTGTCGTATGGCGCAAAATAATTCTTAGGTATGCTCCCGACTCTCCTCGAATAAAAGATACCGCATTTATCAAAAAGCTCGGTCGCCTCGGTAAAAAACTGGCGCTTTTCATTATATCTTACCTCAAAAGGTGTCAGGTTCAGGATCAGGTCGTCCGACTGTACCTGCCCGAAATCGGGGATCAGCATCATGTCGAGCGTATAGCTTTCATTGATCCCGTATCTCAGATCCATGCCTCCCCGGATAAAATATGACCAGTTCCTGATTTCCGGAATTTTCTCCACATATGCCGAAAGATAGGGCGTAAAAGAAAGCCGCACGGGAGGCTTGATGGAATAGATACCGGTCAGTTTCCCGTAATAGGTAAAAATATTGTTGTCCGTGATATCGACGAAAGTCCAGGTGGAATATTCATGTCTCCGTTGCAGGTTTCTCCACATATTGATGCCCCACACCTGATTCTCGAACCTTGGTAGCCGAAGGGCCGAATAAGGTATCCTGACCTCCACGATCCAGGAGGAGTCGTTGGTGCTGGTGGCGCTTTGCCAGACGGCGTCCCAGGTGATATCCACACCTATCGCCGAATATTTGCAATCGTTCTGAAGATTTGACGGGCTTACCTTGAACTCGTACATGTTGAGCTCATCATTATAGGGAAGGATGTCGAATGAAATATAATCGGTATTCAGGGATTCAATCTTATCCCTTCGTCCAAGCTCCTTAAAGATGCTGTCGGGATGGGGATCAAACATGATGGCACCGACATATAATGCCTCATCATCATAAGCAAAGCGGATCTCCGTAGGGAAGGCTGGTTTTTTCCCGTTCCATGGGGCATATTGAACAAAATCGCCGGCAACCGGTAATTCTTTCCAGAATGGTTCATTCAGTCGCCCGTCGATCTTCGGGGGTGTTTGTATCCGGACTGCCTCAATGGTCTTTTTTGCACAAAATAAGGAATCAAGACCCGTTTGCTTACCCGATCCGGAGACCTGGATGACAGACAGCAGCAATCCGGCCAGCAACAATGCTGGTCCGCCACGAGATGGTCGGGAGTTGTCTGAAAAGTAAGCCGGATTCATGGTTTGTTGTCAGGTCAAATGTATGAAGTGTCCGGAACCGTTTAAAATATTTTCGATTAAGATAACCATTAACTCGACCTGCGGAGGGGTTTCATCGGGAAATTTCCGGGTTCTGACGATTTCCTGCCGTATCTTATCCCGTTATCTGTAACACAACCGTCGCCTTATCGTCCTATTATCCGAATTGAAAAAAAAAACCATGAAGACAATGATTTATATCCTGATAACCATATTTGTTCTGAATCTCAACTTCCTGAACGGCACCGGGGGTAAGATTTTGGCTAATCGCCCACTGAAACCATCTTTACCGAAAGAAGCTTCCTTTAAGGAAAGTGATGGTCTGGAAACAGTGAAAATGGCAAGAGCGCTGCCGAGTGTTCTCACCCCATCGACCCCGAAGGAAGCAACCTTTGAGGATGCCCCCCAGGCATGTGTAACAGCCATCAGTCCGACGGGACTGGAACCAAATACGCCGAAAGTGGCAGATTTCAGCGATGAAAAAGATAATGACCCCGATCCTCATCAGTTAATGCCCGTCACACCGAAAGAAGCCACATTCGAAGAAATCATCTGACCCCTCTATATCCTCCTCCCCGGTGAAAGCCGGGGTTCCCTCTGACCCGGGTTTCCCGGGTTTTTTTATTTTATTTGATTTTGCTGGGGCCTGCAGGCAGCAAAGAACGAGTTATAACTCGTAAAATTTGGTATTTCGTAATTATTTTGTATCTTTGCAACCGATTTATGGTGTTTGATTGAGGGGACTTCAGTCCCCTCTTTTATTGTCAACATATGATAACGGAAAAACAAGTCGCAGCATTACTGGATGAATTCCTGGATGGAACCGATCTGTTCACGGTTGAAATTACGGTCAGGCCAGCCAGCCACATCACGGTGTATATCGACGGGGACAAGGGGGTAGCGCTGGAGGATTGTCACCGGGTGAACCGGTTCCTGGAACAAAGGCTGAACCGGGACATGGAGGATTTTGATCTGACGGTTTCTTCAGCCGGACTCGATCGCCCCTTGAAAGTCTTACGACAATACAAAAAACTGATCCGCCAGGAGATTGAAGTGGTCACGGTCACGGGAAAGAAAATCGCCGGTGTTCTGGAAAAAGCAGAGAAAGAGGGAATCGTGATCAGCCAGGAGGTTGTAATATCCAAAAAAGAAAAAGAGATGAAAAGTTGGTCCTTTTCTTTCGGTGAACTTAAATCGGTCAAGGAAGTAATCACATTTAAAAAACAATATAGCCAAAAAAAACAAAAAAGAAATAAACAATGGAACAGCTGAATTTAGTTGAAACCTTTTCTGAATTCAAAGAATTCAAGAACATCGACCGGGAGACCATGATGCGTATCCTGGAAGATGTTTTCAAGCATATGCTTACGAAAAGGTTCGGGTCGGCCGATAATTTCGACATTATTGTAAATATTGATAAAGGTGATCTGGAAATTTTCCGGTCGCGGACGATTGTGGAGGATGGGGCCGTGGAAGATGAGAACACGCAGGTCGCCTTGTCCGAAGCCATGAAGATTGAACCTGACTTTGAGGTGGGAGAAGAACTTTCGGAGGAGATCAGACTGGGCAGCTTTGGCCGCCGTGAGATCCTCGCCATCAGGCAGAACCTGATCTCGAAGATCCAGGAGTATGAAAAGAACAACATCTACCAGAAGTATAAAGAGAAGATCGGCGAGATTGTTTCCGGTGAGGTATATCAGGTATGGAAAAAAGAGATCCTGGTGCTCGACGACGAAGGCATTGAACTGATCCTGCCGAAGTCGGAACAGATCCCCACCGATTTTTACCGGAAAGGAGATACGATCCGTGCCGTCATCCTGAAAGTGGAAATGAAAAACAACAACCCCGTCATCATCCTTTCACGAACATCGGAAGCGTTCCTCGAACGTCTTTTTGAATCGGAAGTTCCCGAGGTCTATGACGGACTGATCAGCATCAAGAAGATCGTCAGGGTACCGGGCGAACGGGCCAAGATCGCCGTGGAATCATACGATGACCGGATCGATCCCGTAGGCGCCTGCGTAGGTATGAAGGGATCGCGGATCCATGGCATTGTCCGTGAACTGAAAAACGAGAACATCGATGTGATCAATTACACGACGAACCCGTCGCTCTTCATTCAGCGGGCACTGAGTCCGGCCAAGGTCTCCTCCATCATCATTGATGAACCGACTAAGAAAGCCGATGTTTATATGAAAACCGACCAGGTATCCCTTGCCATCGGCAAAGGCGGCTTTAACATCAAGCTTGCCGGGAAACTGACCGGTTATGAGATCGATGTTTACCGGGATACCGATGTCGATAACGAAGATGTCGACCTCCAGGAATTCTCTGATGAAATCGATCAGTGGATCATCGATGAGCTGAAGACAATCGGCTGCGATACCGCTAAAAGCGTCATCGATCTGAAAGTTGAGGAACTGGTGAAACGGACCGACCTTGAAGAAGAGACGATCAATGAGGTCATCCGCATTTTAAAAGCTGAATTTGAATAAAAAATCTTAATTTTACCGCATGAGTGAGGTCGTAGCGACAACCAGGCTGAGCAAAGCCGCACGTGAATTTAACATCGGGATCAACACCGTCCTGGAATTCCTTTCCAAGAAGGGATTTGCGGTTGACCGTGATCCCAATGCCAAGTTGACTCAGGAAATGTATGCGCTGTTGTCAAAAGAATTCTCTTCGGAAAAACATGTAAAAGAAGAAGCGAAGAAAATCGGCTTACAGTTTGCCGTGCATGAAACGATCACGATCGACGACAAAAAAACCATTTCCAAGGAGCGTGAAAAGGAGCTGGATGATCTGTTCATCAAGAATGTTTCTCTCGATTTCCAGAAGAAACAATCTGAAACGGCCAAAAAACTCAAGGAGTCTCCTGTTAAAGAAACCAAACCGCCTGAACCCAGACCTGTAGAAGAACCACCAAAAGCCGCGCCTGTCCAGGCAGCTGAAGCGCCACCCGCAAAACATAAAAAAGAAGAACCGGTAACCGGTAAGGAAGTTCCTGTTGCTGAAGAAGCACCAGTTGAGGAGACTCCTGCAAAACCAGCGAAGAAAAAAGACAAAGGCGCCGTCACCACACAGGAACCCGTTACGGAAGAAAAGGAATCGGCACCAGGAGCCAAATCCGACCTGAAAATTATTGGTAAAATCGACCTGGAATCGCTGGAGAAAAAACCGGCCAAAAAGGGAAAGTCAAAAGCAAAGGAAGAAAAAAAGACTGAAACCATTCTTCCCGAAGAACCCAAAGCCGCAGTACCTGTCGAGACGTTTGAACCGGAACCTATTGAAATAGAGGAGATCATCGAAGAAGTTCTTCCTCCCAAACCTGAGCCGGTGATCGTTGAAGATAATTTCCTTCCCACGGCAAAGATCATCCTCGAAGGCCCTACCATTCTGGGTTCAATGAAATTACCGGAAATTAAGAAAGCAGAAAAGAAGAAACAACCCGTTGCCTCCTCCTCGGATGACACCCTGAAATCGAAGAAAAAGAAAAGGAAGCGGATCAAGCGCGCCAGCGGAGAAGAGGAGACAGAAGAAGGAAGACCCGAGGTCATCAAGCCTAAATTCAAGGATAAGAAATATCATAAGCCTGAAGTCATCAAGCAGGAGGTCACGGAAGAGGATATCGAAAAACAGATCAAGGAAACCCTGGCACGGCTTGGACCGATCGGAAAATCAAAAGCCTCCAAATACCGCCGGGCAAAGCGTGATGCCATCAGTGCACAACTGCATGAAGAGCAGGAAAGGCAGGAAGAAGGCAAGCGCTTTATCAAAGTCACTGAGTTTGTCACCGCCAATGAACTTGCTTCTATGATGAATGTTCCCGTAACCGATGTCATTTCAACTTGCATGGCCCTGGGAATGTTCGTATCCATCAACCAGCGGCTCGATGCAGAGACCTTGACCCTGGTTGCCGAGGAGTTCGGTTACAAGGTTGAATTTGTCAGTGTGGAGGTGCAGGAAGCGATCCGGATGTATGATGCCGATAAGACGGAAGACCAGGTGGATCGTCCGCCCATCGTGACGGTGATGGGTCATGTGGACCATGGAAAAACCAAACTGCTTGACTTTATCCGGAGCACCAATGTGGTGGCCGGCGAAGCCGGTGGGATCACCCAGCATATCGGAGCCTATGAGGTGACCCTTGAGAACGGAAAAACCATTGCCTTCCTCGACACCCCCGGCCATGAGGCCTTTACGGCCATGCGTGCCCGTGGCGCCAAGATCACGGATGTCGTCATCGTGGTCATTGCGGCCGACGAAACCGTCATGCCCCAGACCAAAGAAGCCATCAACCATGCCCTTGCTGCAAGCGTTCCCATTGTCTTCGCATATAACAAGATGGATAAACAGAACGCCAATCCGGACAAGATCCGGGAGGAGCTTTCAAAAATGAATATCCTGGTTGAAGAATGGGGCGGAAAATATCAGACGCAGGAAATATCGGCCAAGACCGGGGCCAATGTCAATTTCCTGCTTGAGAAGGTGTTGCTTGAGGCTGAAATGCTGAATCTGAAAGCAAATCCGATACGCCCGGCGCTCGGCACCGTCATTGAATCATCCCTCGATAAAGGACGTGGATATGTGGCCAAGCTGCTGGTCCAGAACGGAACGCTGCACATCGGAGATATCGTGCTGGCAGGAGCCACTTTCGGGAAAGTCAAGGCAATGTATAATGAGCGTAACCAACCAATGAAAGAAGCAGGTCCTTCTTCACCGGTCCTGATGCTGGGGTTGAACGGGGCGCCGCAGGCCGGCGACACCTTCAACGTGATGAATGATGAGAAGGAAACGAAAGCGATTGCCACCAAACGGTTCCAGTTACAAAGGGAGCAAGGCCTCCGTACCCAGAAACATATCACTCTCGACGAGATCGGACGACGGATTGCCATCGGCGATTTCAAGGAACTGAACATCATCGTGAAAGGGGATGTCGATGGTTCAGTGGAAGCATTATCCGATTCCCTCCTGAAGCTTTCAACCCCGGAAGTCATGGTGACCGTGATCCACAAATCGGTGGGCGCCATAACCGAATCCGATGTTCTGCTGGCATCAGCCTCCAACGCAGTGATCGTCGGATTCCAGGTAAGACCTTCGGTCAGCGCGCGGAAACTGGCAGAACAGGAACAAATCGACATCCGTCTTTACTCCATCATCTACCAGGCCATTGAAGAGATCAAGGCTGCCATTGAAGGGATGCTTGCCCCCGAGATTGAGGAAAAGATCACCTGTAATATCGAAGTCAGAGAAGTATTCAAGATCACCAAGGTTGGAACGGTGGCCGGATGTATGGTCCTTGACGGGAAAGTGACCCGTCATTCGAAAATACGTGTGATCCGCGACGGCATCGTTGTCTATACCGGTCTCCTCGGGTCACTGAAACGATTCAAGGATGATGTGAAAGAGGTGCTGTCGGGTTATGAATGCGGATTGAATATCGAAAACTTCAACGATATCAAAGTCGGCGACATCATCGAGGGCTACGAAGAGGTTGAGATCAAGAGGAAATTATAGATCCTTCAACTGAAGCGTCTCTTTCCGGTCGGGTCCGACAGATACTATTGCGACCGGCACACCCACGGAATTTTCAATGAACCGGATGTAATCCGACAAGGCCGGGGGAATCTCCGCCGGGGAGGAACATCCGCGGATATCGCAATTCCATCCAATTATTTCACTGTAATCCGGCCTTAACTGAGGATCGTTCAGCTCAAAGGGAAAGCATTCCTGCTTCTGGCCGTCAATCATATAATCCGTGCAGACCTGTATGGATGAGAACGGACTGAGGACATCGGCTTTCATCATGATGAGGCTATCCACCCCGTTCAGCATGATGGCATAACGTAGCGCAGGCAGATCGAGCCATCCGCACCTGCGGGGACGACCTGTGGTCGATCCGTATTCATGCCCGCCCGAACGCAGCATCTCTCCATCCTTGCCGGTCAGCTCCGTAGGGAATGGACCTGATCCAACACGGGTGCAATAGGCCTTGAAAACACCGTAGATCTTCCCGATCCGGTTCGGGGAAACCCCCAACCCGGTACAGACGCCGGCAGAAACCGTGTTCGAAGAGGTCACAAACGGATAGGAGCCGAAATCGACATCAAGCATCGTTCCCTGCGCCCCTTCGGCAAGAACCGCCTTCCCGGCATCCAGATTCCTGTTCAGGAAAATTTCACTGTCGATGATCTGAAAGTCCTTCATCGCCCGGATGGCCTTGAACCACGATTCTTCATACTCGTCAAACGGAAGACCATCCAGCAGATGATGAACAAAATCGAAATTAAGGAACCGGATCAGGTTTAGGTGTAACTCCTTGAGCTGCTGGTACCGGGAATTGAATGACTGGTCCCCGATGTTCCCGACTCGGATCCCGTTGCGTCCGACCTTGTCTGTATAGGTGGGACCGATGCCTTTCAGGGTAGAACCTATTTTCGAAGCGCCCTTCGAAGCTTCATAAGCGGCATCCAGCAACCGGTGTGTCGGAAGGATCAGGTGCGCGCGCCTGGAGATCAGGAGGTTTTTCTCAGGATGAACACCCGCTTCACGCAACTTCCCGATCTCTTTCATCAGGATGTATGGATCAATAATGACCCCGTTGCCAATGACATTCTGTATCTGGCTATGAAAGATCCCGGAAGGAATTGTATGAAGAATAAATTTCTTTCCGTCAAATTCAATGGTATGACCGGCATTCGGCCCTCCCTGAAAACGGGCAACGATCGGATAGCGTGGGGAAAATACATCCACGATCTTCCCTTTTCCTTCGTCTCCCCACTGAAGACCCAGGATTACATCAACCTTCATAGGTAGTGGATTTTAGTTTGTTGGTTTTGCCTGTCCGTAAAAGGTCAGCGCGTAATGAGATATTTCTACTTTAAAAAGACGCTCCACATGCTCTCTGATCTCCTCGATACGGGGATCATAGAATTCGAGGACCTCTCCCGAATCATCAAAAATAAAATGATCATGTTGTTTGAACAGCGCATATTTTTCGAACTGGGCATAATTCGTCCCGAACTGGTGCTTGGTGACCAATCCGCAATCGAGTAAAAGCTCTATGGTATTATATAACGTTGCCCTGCTGACCCGGTACTTATGGTTCTTCATCCGGATATAGAGACTCTCAATATCAAAATGACCGTCGGTTGCAAAGATCTCCTTCAGGATGGTGTATCGTTCCGGGGTCTTCCGATGACCGTGTTTTTCCAGGTAATCGGTAAAAAGTTTCCTGACGTGTTCAAACGTCTCTTCAGCAGGTTTTTTAATCATAACTGAAAATTTGCCACTAAGATAGTAAAATACTTCCTATTTAGAACAAATAAAAATAAAAAACTTTTAATCAACCCGGGTCACGCGGTTTATCCCATCCACATTTTTCAATTCGTTCACCACCTTCTTGAGGGTCGTTGTATCCATTACATACAAGGTGATTTCACCTTCCATCAGTCCGCCGGGTGCCTCTATATGGAATGAATGGATGTTGAGGTTCATTTCATTGGATATGATCTGGCTGATTTCATTGATCAGGCCTCTCCGGTCAATGCCGGTAAGCTTTATTCCGGTAAGGAATGAGATGGACTCGGTGTTGGTCCAGTTTATTTTCACCGCACGGTTGCCGAACATGGTAATCATCTCAAGGGCTTTGGGGCATCTGGTCCGGTGAATCTGCATCGGAAGATGGTCTGAAGCAACCAGTCCGATGACCTCATCACCCGGAATGGGATTACAGCATTTGGCCACTTCGTAATCGAGCGGTCCCAGGGTGCTGACTACAATATTCTCCTGATGGTTGGCCTCCGGCTCCGTTTTGCCTATTTTATCCTGAAGGGACCGGGCAATTTTTTCTTTTCCCTTTTTATTGGAGACATAGTTAGGCCATCCGTTCCTGAAATTGGAAGCAGCAAAGATCTTTATATCTTTGATACCGATACGGTCCAGGGCAACGGCATAGTAAAGATCGACCAGGCTGGTATAATTGTTGACCGCGAGGAACCTCTTTACGTTCTCATGCTTGAATTCGATCTCGTTCTGGGCAAACAATTTTTCCAGCTTTTCCTTTCCCTGTTTATAATAATGTTTCTTTTCCTCCCGGATGGCTATCTTGATATTGACTTTCGCACGGGTCGTTACGACCATGTTCAGCCATTCTTCACGGGGGGATTGCCTGCGTGAGTTGATGATCTCGACCTGCTGGCCATTTTTCAGGAGATGGTTGATGGGTACCAGCTTTTTGTCGACCTTGGCGCCGATACAGGTATTGCCGATCTCCGAATGAATGGCATAGGCAAAATCGAGAACCGATGAATTGGCCGGAAGCGTTCTGAGCTCCCCCTGGGGTGTAAACACCGAGATCTCCTCGAGGAAGAAATAGCCCTTGACATCGTCAATGAATGAAAGCGCATCGGCATCCGGGCTTTCAATCATCTCCTTGATCCGGTCGAGCCAGTTATCGAGCTGGCTGCTCACGTTCATAGATTCTTTGTATTTCCAGTGAGCAGCATATCCCTTTTCGGCTATCTCATCCATCCGCGTGGACCGGATCTGGATCTCAACCCATTGACCGGTATGGCTCATGACGGTCGTATGAAGCGCCTCATAGCCATTGGCTTTAGGGATCGATATCCAGTCGCGTAACCGGTCCATATTGGGACGGTAATAGTCGGTGATGACCGAATATACCTTCCAGCAATCGGACTTCTCTGTATCCGGTGGCGAGTCGATCACGATCCGGATCGCGAAGATGTCGTAGATCTCCTCGAAAGGGACCTCCTTCTTCTTCATCTTCTGCCAGATGGCAGCAATCGATTTTTCCCTGGCATGGATATCGTAGTGAAAACCCTTCTCAGCCAGGTCTTTCTTGATGGGATGGATGAATTTATTGACGAACCGTGAACGGCCTTTCTCAGATTCCTTCAGCTTCCTAAAGATGGTTTCATATATCTCAGGTTCTGTGTATTTCAGGGCAAGGTCCTCCAGTTCGCTTTTGATGGCATGCAAACCCAGCCGGTGTGCCAGCGGGGCATAAAGATAGGTCGTTTCCGAAGAGACCTTCAGCTGTTTTTCCGGAGGCAGGGCGTCGAGGGTGCGCATGTTATGCAGCCGGTCGGCCAGCTTGATCAGGATGACGCGGACATCGTCAGAAAGGGTCAGCAAGATCTTTTTGAAATTTTCGGCATGGATGGAAGCGGTGCCATAATCAAAAAGCCCTTTGATCTTGGTCAGTCCATCTATGATCGAAGCCACCTTGTCGCCGAACAACCCGCGGATGTCTTCGATGGAATATTCGGTGTCTTCCACCACATCATGCAATAACGCGCAGATGATGGAAGTGGCGCCTAATCCGATCTCCCCGGCGGCAATGGTTGCTACGCCGAGGGGGTGGTAAATGTAAGGCTCACCGCTTTTCCGGCGCATGTCACGGTGCGCTTCCAGTGCCATTTTGAAAGCCTTCCTGACAATTACGCGGTCTTCGGGGTTTTTCGGTTTCCAGACGTGTAAAAGGTTACGGTACCTTTTCAGAATTTCTTTCTTTTCAACTTCCGGGTCCTGGTGATACATCAATCCTAAGAGGTCATAAAATCCGGAGCAAAGGTAAAGGAAAATTCAGCAAGAACCGAAATATTAGCAAACCATCTCTCCGGTGCCGTGGAAAAGTATTATTTTTGACCTTTGATCCCGAAGTACCCAACCAATATGTTGAACCGGCTGAAACCGAGACTCATTGTATTTTTCCTGCTGCTCAGCTTCATGTACCCCGGATCCGTCATCGCCACCCATCAGCGGGCAGCCGAGATCGTTTACAAACATTTATCCGGCCTGACCTATGCGTTCACGCTGATCTCATACACCTATACCCCGAGTCCGGCCAATGCCTATCGCGATTATCTCCTGCTCAACTGGGGAGATGGCACCTCCGACAACATACCGAGGGTCGAGGAGACCTATCTGCCGAACGATATCACCTATAACCGGTATTATGGAACGCATACCTTTCCGGGCCCTTCCCACTACACCATCTCCTGTGAAGACCCGAACCGGAACGGAGGTATCCTGAACATTCCGAATTCGGTGAACACCCCTCTTTTTATCTATTCTGAACTGACGATCAATCCCTTTTTAGGAGGATATAATAATTCACCGGTACTGCTACTCCCCCCCATCGACAACGGATGTGTGGATCAACCCTTTTACCATAATCCGGGCGCCTATGACGTGGACGGCGATAGTCTGTCGTACCGCCTTGTTCCGTGCCGGGGAGCCCAGGGACTGGTCATTCCGGGATACACATACCCTCCGGCTACACATACCTTCAGGCTTGATTCCGTTACCGGCGACCTTTTCTGGGACAGCCCCCCACAGCAAGGAGAGTATAACGTTGCCATCCTGATCGAGGAGTGGCGGCAAGGGATCAAGATCGGTAGTGTTCTCCGAGATATGCAGATCATCATCATTGCCTGTAACAACCGTCCACCCGTCATTGAACCGATACCCGATACCTGCATCGAAGCCGGCAAGACCCTCCAGTTCCAGGTCAGGGCCTATGATCCCGACAGCACCCAGGTCACCCTTACCGGCACCGGAGGGCCGATGATCCTACCCGAAAGTCCGGCGACCCTTGATCCCAATCCGGCCGTGGGCCAGGGACACACACAGACCCTGTTCAGATGGCCGACCGTTTGCAACCATGTGATCCGTAAACCTTACCAGGTATTCTTTAAAGCGACCGACGACGGATCCCCGGTCAAACTGGTCGATATCAAATCGATGAAGATCCTGGTCATCGGTCCTTCACCCAAAGACCTGTCAGCAACCCCGATGGGGAACACCATCACCCTGAACTGGAATAACTATGCCTGTGCCAATGCCAAAGGATACCAGATCTGGCGGAAAGCCGATTCAACCGGATATGTGCCAGGGTATTGCCAGACGGGCGTTCCGTCTTACCTGGGTTATGCCAAGATCGATGAAGTGGCTGATATCACGGTTACTTCATACCTCGATGACAATAAGGGCTCAGGTCTCTTAAGGGGCATTAAATACTGTTATATGGTCGTTGCCTATTATCCGGATAAGGCGGAGAGCTATGCCTCGAATGAAGCCTGCGCGGAGTTGAAAAAAGATGTCGCCGTCATCACCAATGTCAGCGTCAACACGACCAGCGCGACCAACGGGTCTCTATATGTAGCTTGGTCAAAACCCACGGAAATAGATACCATCCAGGCGCCCGGTCCGTATAAATATATTGTATCCCGTTCCAGATCCGATGTCCCTGGTCAGTTCACCGCCATCGATTCACTCACCGATCTCAACGATACCATCCTGACCGATACTCTTGTAAATACTGAAGAATATGCCTTCCTTTATCGCATCGACCTCTATAATGTGACACCCGGGAACCGGTTCCTGATCGGTTCCTCGCAGATCGCCTCCTCCATGTTCCTGACCATTACGCCTACCGATAAAAAGCTCAAGCTCCGGTGGAGCAATGATGTTCCCTGGTCTAATTACCGGTTTGTGATTTACTGTTTCAACGCTTCCTCACAGGTCTTCGATTCGATCGGAGGGTCCACCGTGCCGTCATACGATGATAAAGGACTGATGAACGGCACCGAATATTGCTACCGGATCCGGAGCGTGGGGAAATACTCTGCAACCGGCTTTATTGACCCCATCATCAACTATTCGCAGGAAACCTGCGCCATCCCGGTCGACAACGTCCCCCCCTGTCCCCCGTCGCTGACCGTCGTCACCCATTGTTCCGACTGGTCCAACGAGCTTGTCTGGACCATTCCTTCCGACACCTGCGGACGGGATATTGCGATGTATGTCATTTATTACGCTTCTTCCGCAGGCGAACCATTGCTGCCGATCGACTCCATCACTGACCCGCGTATTATCTCTTACATTCATCATCCATACCATACCATTGTCGGGTGTTATGCCGTGGTCGCCGTCGACTCGGCCGGGAACCGCAGCGCCCTCAGTACCCCGGTGTGCATCAATGTAGAAGGCTGCCCAGTGTACCGGCTTCCCAATGTTTTCACCCCCAACGGCGACGGACATAACGATCTGTTCATACCGTTTGAATATACCTCGGTTGAAGAGATTAATCTTAAGATCTTCGACCGGTGGGGTAAGGTGGTGTTTGAGACCCATGAACCGGATATCAACTGGGATGGAAAAGACAAGACCACCGGCCAGCAATGCTCCGACGGGGTCTATTTTTATGTGTGCGATGTGTTTGAGATCACCCTGACCGGAACCAACAAGCGGACGTTACAGGGATCGGTGACCATCCTGAGGTAGCCAGCGGAATTTAATTTTCCTGCTTTTTGATTCAATAAAAATTGCATCCTGTTTCCAATTATCCGTATATTTGCGGATAATTGGAAATATATTAAACATGAGCTTAAGTTTTCTTCAATTCAAAGACGCTCTTTTTCAGCAAGGACTTTTTTCAGTAAGTCATATTCGTTTGTTTTTCCCAGACTTCAACACCGATAATTTATTATACTGGCAAAAGAAGGGAAATATTTTCATGATCAGGAAAGGATGGTACTGTTTCAGGGAATTCATAACGACCACTGACTATCATTATCTTGTTGCCAACAATATTTACGCACATTCCTATATCAGTCATCAGCAAGCGCTGTCGTTTTACGGCCTGGTGCCCGAACATATCGTGGATTCAACATCCGTTACGACAAAAAAGACGGCCGTCTTCAAGTTTTTTGACAGAACCTACAAGTACTATTCGATCAGTCGGGATTTTTTTTTCGGTTATGAACTAAAAGAGATGATGGTCAACGGGTTGAAGCGAACTTTCATGATCGCTGACAGAGAAAAGGCAATACTGGATTTGCTGTATATTTATAATTTCTATAATACAAAACAGGAAGTTTCTGAAATCCGCTTTAATGAGATTGTGCTGGGAAATGAAGTGGATTGGAAGAAGATGGACGAATATCTGGAAAGGTTTAACATTAAAACACTTGAAAAAAGGATCCGGCTTATCCAAAAAGTTTATCATTTATGATCGCTCTTCACGAAATCGTAAGGCAGTATCCAAAGGAATTACAAAAGTCAGTATTCTATGACCAAATGGTGAAAGAATACTTCCATCACTTTATGCTCCGGTCTCTTTTTGCAAGTAAACATTCCGGGACGATCAATTTTCTAGGGGGATCGGCTCTGAGGTATTTCTACGACATAAAGCGATTTTCGGAAGATCTTGATTTTGACTGTATCCATTTAACCAAAGCGCTTTTTGTTGAAATGACCACTCAGGTTGCAAAGGATTTACAATCTCTGGGGTACGATGTTTTTACTGAAGATAAGAAGAAGCATGAGGACTTGAAGGCGTTTCGCAGGATTTTTGTTTTTCCTGAACTTAAATACAAACTGGGCTTAAGCCAGCAAAAGGAAGCAAAGTTCTTTATTAAAATAGAAGCTGAGCCGCACCATTTTGCTTATCGTCCTGAAATAAAAATGTTAAATGGTTTCGGAATAACTGTTCCTGTTAAAACTGTTCCGTTGAAAATATTGTTTTCTTCAAAGATTTTTGCGGCTGTTAACAGGAAAAAAGACAGAGACTTTTTTGATGTCGTGAACCTCATAAATTTTGCAACAGTTGATTTCGCCTATCTTGAGAAAAAATGTCACATCCGTAATTCGGAACAATTAAAAGAAGCATTGCTGAACGCTGCTCTGGAAAGAAAGTTAAAAACCCGGAAAACCTACGACTGTGAACATATGTTGTTCAATAAAAGTGACATTCATAAGATCAGGCTTTTTACCGAATATATCGAAAACTTTGACTTCAGCCGATTTAATATTCCGGTTGACCCGGGTAGTTTACGATAAGAGCCTTTTGCATTTTCCCAGGGCGAATGGAACAAATGGATTTTCGATGAGCTGTCTACAAGATTAAAACCTATCTTTGTTTTGATTCATTGAAATGAAATTATATGGAAAGCTCAAAGTCATTGACCTTCAAAATTCTTCTTCACAAAGAACCTGAAGGAGCCTACACGGTAACAGTACCAACTTTGCCGGGGTGCATCACGAATGGTGAGGATATAGATCATGCTATAGATATGGCAAAGGAAGCCATTGAGCTTTATATTTCTGAGATGAAAGAAGCGGGAAAAGATAGCAAGCGGGACTGGATTCGTCAGACTTGACTTAAAACAGATTTCTTTTTATGAAGAACCGATTTGTTTTCAGTCTTGCTTTTTTCTTTTCTCCTTTTCTTCTCTTTCCCCAGGGTGAATGGAACAACTGGATCTTTGGCCACCATGCAGGCATTACTTTTAATTCCGGTTCTCCTGTCGCAATCTCGAATGTTTCATCTAGTTTTTATTCGCAATATTCCACTGCATCTGTTTCTGATTCGCTAGGTAATCTTTTATTCTATGCCGATGAAAACCCCTCGCATGTCGCACATGTTTACAACAGGAATAATCTCCAGATGCCTAATGGAACTCTTTTATATACAGGATCATTTGGCACTCCTCAACCTTTTTATGCAATTCAGGAACAGACCAATGATAGTGTTTATTATCTTTTCTATGTGGTCAATCCGTTTCCTATTACAGGTCCCGGCGGGTTAGTTTATTCAATAATAGATATGCGATTAGACGGAGGCCTCGGTGATATTGTGTCCGGGAATAATTGTGTGCCGATTTTTAGCGGTAGCAAGGCCAGATGCGTTATAACGGGAACAAGACACCAAAATAACAGAGATGCCTGGATCGTTGTGCGTAAATATAATGATAGTTTCACTTATCTGTCCTACCTGATTAACTCTGCGGGTATTGACACTATTCCGGTTTACAGCACGAGCCTTTTCTATATAGATTCTACTTCATTTGATGCGCAGATTAGCGCGATAAAGATTTCTCCTGATGGAACAAAATTGATTTGTATAAGCGATTCAAATGCAGAATATTGCAGTTTTAATCCTTTGTCAGGTGTCGTTACCCCTTTGTTTAAAATAAAGTGTATCTCACATCAGAATTTTAGTTTTTGTAGCGCTGAATTTTCGAATGATAATAAATACCTGTATATTGATGTAGAATCTACCACAAACGGGACATCATACTTGTATCAATTTGATGCTACAAAAACCGATTCAATAGGATTTAAACAAAGCCAGTTTTTAATACAATCTGAAGCTGTTACATGGTCGCAAAGATTTAGGGGATTACAAAGAGGACCAGATAAAAAGATTTATTGTATTGCCAAGACCAATATTGATTCTATCAGTGTAATCAACTATCCCTCTGTCCAGGGGACAGGGTGTAATTTTCAGAAAAACGCAATATGCCTATTAACCAACAATATAGCCTTGAATGGATTTCCTCAATTTCTTCAAAAGTATCACTTGTATATGAACCATTCAGGTCAATGCCAGGAAGATTCCATTAATTTTTCCTATATTATCTGGCCTCCTGCCGATAGCATTCACTGGGACTTTGGCGATCCGGCTTCCGGGGCTGCCAACTACTCAAACCTGCCGGATCCTTTTCATATTTATTCCAATACAGGAACCTATACCGTTGAATTGTTTGTCCGTCATATTGACAACCGCACCGACACTGCCTGGCAGGTCATAACCATCCTTGCCAGCCCACAGCCCGACCTTGGCCCCGACCAGACCATCTGTATCGACAATACCGTGACCTTCGACGCCGGCGCTTGTACCGGGTGTACCTTCCAGTGGTCAAACCTTACCACCGGTGAACCCGACATCGGCAACACGCAAACCTATACCACCGGCCAGGAAGGCGAATATATGGTAACCGTTACCAGTCCGAATGGCTGCACCGGAAGAGATACCATTCAGCTTTTCACTACCCATGCCCCTTCGGTTACCAACAACCCTCTTTTCAAATCCATTTGTTCGGGCGAGTCCACCGGTATCCAACTGACTTCAGATTTTCCAAACACTGTTTTTCACTGGACGGCAACCCTTACCTCCGGAGATATCACCGGCTTTAGCGCCGATTCAGGAACGGTGATCAATCAGTTTCTTGTCAACTCAGGAGCTGGTCCGGGCATTGTTACTTACAGCATTACTCCAAAGATCGGCAGTTGTACAGGGACAACCGTGTATTTCCCGGTCACGGTAAATCCGGATTCACCGGTGAGTATCAGCATCAGCACACTGACAAATCCGTCTTGCCTTGGAGTATCGGTGACCTTCACTTCCATTGCTGTCAATGGCGGATCTTCTCCTTCTTATCAATGGAAGGTCAACGGGAATGATGCAGGTTTCGATTCCCCTGTGTTCACGTATGCTCCCGTCAACGCGGATGTGGTTCAATGCATACTGACCTCCTCCAATACAGAATGCACCTCAAACAACCCTGCCGCTTCCAATCCTGTTACCATGACGGTATCTCCGCTGCTCCCTGTGTCAGTTTCCATCGCTGCTTCCGATAATCCCTTCTGCCTGGGCCAGTCCGTCACCCTCACCGCCACCCCTCAGAACCCGGGGATGAGTCCTACCTACGAGTGGATCATTAACAGTTCTTCGGTCTTCACTGCGGCTCCCGTTTATACTTACCAGCCCGCCGCCGATAACATCGTTACCTGCATCCTCACCTCCAACGAGGTTTGCACCACAGGCAATCCGGCTACTTCGAATACAGTTATGCTCAACGCCAACCAGAGCCTTCCTGCCGGTATCACCATCACCGCCTCGGCCAACCCGGTATGTTCGGGACTACAGGTGACCTATACGGCCATACCTGTGAACGGCGGGAGCAACCCGGTTTTCAAATGGAAGGTCAATGGATTGACAGTCGGGGGAAATGGTAACACCTATTCGTATATTCCCTTGTCCGGAGATAAGATCCGCTGCGAGCTTACTTCCAACCTCGATTGCGTCACCGGCAATCCTGCCATCTCCAATGAGATCGCTATGGCATTCCTCCCCGGACCAACGGTATCGTTCAGCGCCTGCATGGATACCATCACCACCACCCAGGGAAAACCCTTCCGGCTGAAAGGAGGATTGCCCCTGGGAGGAACCTATTCCGGCCCGGGAGTTAACTCAACTACGGCCATGTTCGATCCGCAGTCAGCGGGTGTGGGGGTTAAAGTAATCACTTACAGCTACACGAACGCAGCCCTATGCAGCAATCAAAAGAGTCGTTCAATTTATGTTCAGTCACCCCCTGCCTTTAACTGCCAGGGCAATCTCAGGGATGTCAGGGATAACCACCTCTATCTGACCTTCAGCCTGCCCGGTGGCAAATGCTGGATGGCAATGAACCTGAATTACGGGACCTTCATCCAGGGGAATGAGCATCAGACGGATAACTGCCAGGTGGAGAAATACTGTTCCAACAACCAGCAGTCGCAGTGTCAGACCTACGGAGGTTTTTACCAGTGGGATGAGCTGATGCGGTTCTCCGAAGCCGTTTCAACCCAGGGACTTTGTCCTGCCGGCTGGCACATCCCCACGGCTGCCGAATGGGATGAAATGCTGTCTTACAACAAGGGCGCTGCCCTCGCCGGAGGACCGCTGCAGGATATAACACTGACCAACAACTTTCAGGCATTGCTGGGCGGCATCTTTTATATGAATTCGATCTGGAGCTTCATCCTCCCTCCCGTCACCGGATCGATGTACTGGACCTCCACAACGATGGATGATCAGCATGCCACTGCCCGCGGCCTGAATGCCATGACAACCAGCGTGACCTTTTACCAGGCTTCCAAAGCCAATGCCTTTGCGGTTAGGTGTGTGAGGGATAATTAAAATGATGGGATTTTCGATAACAAATTTAATCCATTCGAATGAAAACGAATTTTATTATAATTATTTTCGTTTATATACGAAATATCTCTTAATTTTGATAAAAAAATGATCATGATACCCCGGACACTTGAATCGAATATCAAAAAGGATCTCTTTAAAGGAAAAGTAATAATTCTATATGGTCCCAGGCAATCCGGAAAAACGACTTTGATAACAAAAATAGCTGATGAATCAGGTTTTGAAACCAGATTTGCAAATGGTGATGAGCCGGATACACGTGATCTACTGGAGAATGCAACATCATCAAGCCTGAAATCATTCATTGGAAGACATAAGCTTGTTATCATTGATGAAGCCCAACGGATTCACAATATAGGAATTACGCTTAAACTTATAATTGATCAGATTCCCGGCGTACAGGTCATTGCTACCGGGTCTTCCGCATTTGAACTGGCTGAAAGTATCAATGAACCGCTCACCGGCAGAAAATATGAACATTTTCTTTTTCCGTTGTCATTCGGAGAAATGTGTAATTGGTCCGGGAAACAGGAGGAGCGCAGAATGCTTGAGCATCGGCTTATTTTCGGTTATTATCCGGAAGTGATCAATCATCCGGGTGAAGAACGTCGGCATCTGGGTCTTTTATCAGACAGTTATCTTTACAGGGATCTGTTTGCTTATGAAAAGATAAAGAAGCCATCCCTCCTTCAAAAGCTTATTAAAGCACTGGCATTACAGCTTGGGAATGAAGTTTCATACAATGAGATTTCAAGACACATTGGTGCGGATAAGGAGACTGTTGAAAGGTATATAGATTACCTTGGGAAGGCTTTTGTCATCTTTACCTTACCGGCTTTCAGCCGGAATCTGAGAACAGAGCTGCGTAAAAGCAGAAAAATATATTTTTACGACAATGGCATCAGAAATGCAATCCTGTCGAATTTTTCTGCGCCCGGATTACGCACGGATACAGGAGTATTATGGGAGAATTTCCTGGTGAGTGAACGCAGGAAAGTCCTCCATTACAAGATGCTATATGGGAACTCCTATTTTTGGAGAACCCTCCAGCAACAGGAGATCGATTACCTTGAGGAGCGTGACGGCAAACTTGAAACCTTCGAATTCAAGTGGCGCGCAGATGCAAAGGCCAGATTACCAAGATCTTTTAAAGAAGCATATCCAAAGAGCACCTTTCATGTGATCACCCCGAAAGATTTTCTGACTTTTTTGGGGCTTTGATAAAATGCTTTTTTACTCAAGATGATTGATGTATGGAAAGAACGGCTACGCTACTTCATATTCAAATTTCATGGGTTGAGGAATTTTTAATGAAGCATTGATCACTTCAATCCCAACGATATTACCACGTTCATCATAATCCAGGATAATTCCGGGCTTATCTTCATCGCTCTCCACGATCTTTTCTTCTGATAAATGAATATAGAGGACATCTACTTCCATGTCATATTTTACTTTCATGGTACTTAATGATTTTTAAAGTCCAGAAATTCCACGTTTCTTCATCTGTTCCAAAGCATGCTGTGAAAAGATATAATTCATGATAAAATATCTTAAACAATAACAAAAGTAAGCAAAGTAAAGAATATCATCTATAAAATCATCATATCTTTATTGCATGAAATTCCGGATAGTAATCGGTTTCTGTCTGCTTTTACCATTAATTGCATTTCCCCAGGGTGAATGGAACAACTGGATCTTTGGCCACCATGCAGGCATTACTTTTAATTCCGGCTCACCTGTTCCAATAACAAACGTTTCACCTCTGTTTGATCCCTCGACTTCGAGTGTGACTGTTTCTGACTCATTAGGAAACTTGCTTTTCTATGCAGAAAATAATCAGTCTGAATGGGTTTATAACAGGAATAATGTGCGGATGTCTAATGGAAACCTTTGTAATAATAACTTACAAAATAATCCTCAACCCCTTTTTGCAGTTAAGAATCTTACGGATGACAGTTTGTATTATATTTTTTCAATGGTAGATCCCTCCCCCTCTGGAGCAGGGGGATTGTTTTATTCAGTATTGGACATGAGACTGGATGGTGGTCTTGGAGATATAGTGCCCTCACAACATTTTGTTCCCATCCTTAGCGGCAATCATGCCCGATCAGTGATGACCGGGACAAGGCATCAGAATAACAAAGATGTATGGATCGTAGTGCATAACCTCATTGGCAGTAATGTCTACCTATCTTACCTTGTTAATTCAACAGGTATTAACACAACTCCCGTTGTAAGTGCGAGTTTTGTAACCCTTGTGGATACAAATTGGCAAACCTTATCTTCTATAAAAATTTCTCCTGACGGCACAAAACTGGTTTGCCTTGCTGATACTGATGCAGAATATTGCAGCTTTAATAAATCAACCGGAGAGATCACACATTTGTTTAAAATAATATTCCATCAAGGTCAAACCCCTGCTCAACAGTTCTATAATAATGACGCGGAATTTTCCATAGATAATAAATATCTTTATATCACAGAAGGAGGTGGTACTGTTACTTCATATTTATATCAGTTTGACGCGACAAAAACCGATTCTCTTGCATTCAAACAAAGCCAGATATTGATCAGTTCGGAACTTGTTGCGTGGAATCAGTGGTTCTATTGCTTGCAAAGAGGCCCTGATTACAAAATTTACAGCATACCCAAGTTATGGATAGACTCTATAAGTGTTATAAACAATCCTTCCTTACAAGGAACAGCATGTGATTTTCAAAAAAATGCTATTTGCTTATTACCTTCTAATAATGCTTGGTATGGCTTTCCTCAATTCTTACAAAAATATTACCTGTACATGACACATTCCGGGCAATGCCAAGGAGATTCCATCAATTTTTCCTATATCATCTGGCCTCCTGCCGATAGTATTCACTGGGATTTTGGTGATCCTGCTTCAGGGCCTTCAAATTTTTCAAACCTGCCGGATCCTTCCCATATTTATACCAACACAGGAACCTATACCGTAGAATTATTTGTTCGTCATATTGACAACCGCACCGATACAACCTGGCAGGTCATAACTATCCTGGCCAGCCCCCAGCCCGACCTTGGCCCCGACCAAACCATCTGTATCGACAATTCAGTGACTTTCGACGCCGGCGCCTGCACCGGATGTGCCTTCCAGTGGTCAAACCTTACCACCGGTGAACCCGACATCGGAGACGCACAAACCTATACCACCGGCGAGGATGGTGAATATATGGTAACCGTTACCAGTCCGAATGGCTGCATCGGAAGAGATACCATTCAGCTTTTCACTACCCATGCCCCTTCGGTTACCAACAACCCTCTTTCCAAATCCATCTGTTCAGGTGAATCCACCGGTATCCAGCTGACTTCAGATTTTCCAAACACCGTTTTTCACTGGACGGCAACCCTTACCTCCGGAGATATCACCGGCTTCAGCGCCGATTCAGGAACGGTCATCAATCAGTTTCTTGTCAACTCAGGAACTGTTCCGGGCATTGTTACTTACAGCATTACTCCAAAGATCGGCAGTTGCACAGGGGCAACCGTCTATTTCCCGGTCACGGTAAATCCGGATTCACCGGTGAGTGTCAGCATCAGCACACTGACAAATCCGTCTTGCCTTGGAGTACCGGTGACCTTCACTTCTATTGCTGTCAATAGCGGATCTTCTCCTTCTTATCAATGGAAGGTCAATGGAAATAATGCAGGTTTCGATTCCCCCGTGTTCACGTATGCTCCCTTCAACGCGGATGTGGTTCAATGCATACTGACCTCCTCCAATACAGAATGTACCTCAAACAATCCTGCCACTTCCAATCCTGTTACCATGACGATATCTCCGCTGCTCCCTGTGTCAATTTCCATCGCTGCCTCCGACAATCCCTTCTGTTTAGGTCAGTCCGTCACCCTCACCGCCACCCCTCTGAACCCCGGACTTAGTCCAACCTACGAATGGATCATCAACAGCACATCGGTTTTCACCACTGTTCCGGTCTATATCTACCAACCCGCCGCCGATAATATTGTCAGCTGTATACTCACTTCCAGCGAGATTTGCACCACAGGCAATCCGGCTACTTCGAATACAGTGATGCTCAACGCCAACCAGAGCCTTCCGGCCGGTATCTCGATCACCGCCTCAGCCAACCCGGTATGTTCGGGCCTGCAGGTGACCTATACGGCCATACCTGTGAACGGCGGGAGCAACCCGGTTTTCAAATGGAAGGTCAATGGATTGACCGTTGGGGGGAATGGTAACACCTATTCGTATATTCCCTTGTCCGGAGATAAGATCCGCTGCGAACTTACTTCAAACCTCAATTGCGTCACCGGCAATCCTGCCGTCTCCAACGAGATCGCTATGGCGTTCCTGCCCGGACCACCGGTGTCGTTCAGCGCCTGCATGGATACCATCACCACCACCCAGGGAAAACCCTTCAGGCTGAAAGGCGGATTACCCCTGGGAGGAACCTATTCCGGCCCAGGAGTCAACTCAGTTACGGCCATGTTCGATCCGATGGCCGCAGGAGCAGGGGTCAAGGTGATCACTTACAGCTACATGAACGCAGCTCTGTGCAGCAACCAGAAGAGTCGTTCAATTTACGTGCAGGCACCACCTGCTTTTAACTGCCAGGGCAATCTCAGGGATGTCCGTGACAACCAGCTCTATCCGACCTTCAGCCTGCCCGGTGGCAAATGCTGGATGGCAATGAATCTGAATTACGGGACCTTCATCCAGGGAAATGAGCATCAGACGGATAACTGTCAGGTTGAGAAATACTGTTCCAACAACCAGCAGTCGCAGTGTCAGACCTATGGAGGTTTTTACCAGTGGGATGAGCTGATGCGGTTCTCCGAAGCCGTTTCACCCCAGGGACTTTGTCCTGCCGGCTGGCACATCCCCTCCAATGCCGAATGGGACGAAATGCTGTCTTACAACAAGGGCGCTGCCCTCGCCGGAGGACCGCTGCAGGATATAACACTGATCAACAACTTTCAGGCATTGCTGGGCGGCATCTTTTATATGAATTCGATCTGGAGCTTCATCCTCCCGCCCGTCACCGGATCGATGTACTGGACCTCCACAACGGTGGATGACCAGCATGCCACTGCCCGCGGCCTGAATGCCATGACAACCAGCGTGACCTTTTACCAGGCTTCCAAAGCCAATGCCTTTGCGGTTAGGTGTGTGAGGGATTGACCGGAAATTCCCGGTTTTTTCTATATTTGCATCCGTGAAGTACATCCGGAATTTTTGCATCATCGCCCATATCGATCACGGGAAATCAACTCTCGCAGACCGTTTGCTGGAAATGACCAATACCATATCCGAACGTGATTTCCAGGCCCAGGTGCTTGACGACATGGAGCTGGAACGGGAACGGGGCATCACCATCAAAAGCCACGCCATCCAGATGAACTACCTGTACGAAGGTCAGCCCTTTGTGCTGAATCTGATCGATACTCCGGGTCATGTCGATTTCTCGTATGAGGTTTCGAGGGCCATCACCGCCTGCGAAGGCGCCCTGCTGGTCGTTGATGCGACGCAGGGCATCCAGGCCCAGACCATCTCGAACCTGTATCTGGCCATTGATCACAACCTGACGATCATCCCTGTGCTGAACAAGATCGATATGGAAAACGCCATGGTCGAAGAAGTGAAAGATCAGATCGTCGATCTGCTGGGCTGCAGCCGGGAAGAGATCATTGAAGCCAGCGCCAAGATGGGATATGGCATTGACAGGATCCTTCAGGACATCATCGACAGGATCCCTCCACCCAAAGGGGATCCCGAAGCTCCGCTCCAGGCGCTCATCTTCGACTCCCTGTATAATACCTTCCGGGGGGTGGTAGCTTATTTCCGCATCTTCAACGGCACCATCCGGAAAGGCGATCATGTTAAATTCGTGGCTACCGGCATGGACTATCATGCCGATGAGGTCGGCATCCTCCGGATGAAACAGGAGCCCCGTGACCTGCTCTGTGCCGGCGATGTCGGATACATCATTTCCGGTGTCAAGTCGAGCAAGGAAGTCCAGGTAGGTGACACCATTACTCATTATAACCGCCCGACTCAGGAAATCATCGAAGGTTTCCGCGGGGTCAAACCCATGGTCTTTGCCGGGATCTATCCGACCGATGCCGATAAGTATGAAGAGTTACGTGATTCACTCGAAAAACTGCATCTGAACGATTCTTCCCTTTCGTTCGAGCCGGAAGCTTCAGCTGCGCTTGGATTTGGATTCCGGTGTGGTTTTCTCGGCCTTCTTCATATGGAGATTGTCCAGGAACGCCTCGACCGGGAGTTCGACATGGATGTGATCACTACGGTCCCCAACGTTTCCTATAAAGTGTTCAAGACCAAAGGCGAGGTCATCGATGTATATAACCCTTCCGGACTTCCCGAACCCAATTACATTGAACACATCGAGGAACCATACATAAAGGCCAACATCATCACCAAATCGGAGTATATCGGACCGATCATCAAGCTTTGCATCGACAAGCGCGGGACGCTGAAGAACCAGGTTTACCTCACCACCGATCGGATTGAACTGACCGTGGATCTTCCCCTGGGAGAAATCGTGTTCGACTTCTATGACCGTTTAAAAAGTATTTCCAAAGGATATGCTTCTTTCGATTATTATCCGGCCGGTTATCACGACGCCGACTTGGTCAAGCTTGATATCCTGCTGAACGGAGAGGTGGTCGATGCCCTTTCAGCCCTGATAACCCGGAACAACGCCTATGAATTTGGCAGGAAATTCTGTCTCAAGCTGAAAGAATTCATTCCCCGTCAGCAGTATGAAGTTGCCATCCAGGCAGCCATCGGCGCTAAGATCATTGCCCGGGAAACCGTAAAGGCCGTCCGGAAAGATGTGACGGCCAAATGTTATGGCGGCGATATAACGCGGAAACGGAAGCTCCTCGAGAAACAGAAAAAAGGCAAGAAACGGATGCGCCAGATCGGCAATGTCGAAGTGCCCCAGAAAGCCTTCCTCGCAGTATTAAAACTTGACACCTGACCAACGGCAACGGAAGTCAATATTTTTATCCCGGATGTAACAAACCCTTACTTATATCGTCAAATATCGCTGTTCTTTGTTTAACCCTCAAAGTGAAAAATTATGAAAACAATACTTAAGACCCTTTTCCTAATTGCTTTTCTCTTTGTTTTTTCTGTCTCCGGCTTTTCGCAACACGAAAAGAAAGGCCACATGCAGCACGTCCATCACGGCGATACGACCGAAATGACCATGCCGGGCATGAAAGTGCAGATGATCGGGGACGACTCCATGATCGTATACCTGGACCGGTTTAAAATGGACCACTTCGACTTCAATTGCTTCCCGTTCTGTAAAAAGAAGCAAAAGTATAACGGTCACTGGGCCGGTTTCGACCTGGGTTTCAACGGGTATGTTACTTCCGATTTCGACATGAATTTTTCCCCGAAAGATGATTATCTGAACATCAATACCGCCCGTTCCCTGATGGTAAACCTCAATCCCTTCGAGCTCAACGTGAACATCTGCAGGAATCATTTCGGGTTCACCACCGGTCTGGGATTCCAGCTCAACAACTACTACTTCACCGGAAATTACGTGATGATCAAGGATTCTGCACAGCTGGTTGCCTATAAGGTTCAGGATCAGGAGGGGAATTATGTGACCCTGAAGCAGAACAAAATGTTCAATTCCTATCTTACCCTCCCTGTCCTGTTTGAATATCAGACCAACGCCTGCCGGCGGCTCAACAGCTTCCATCTGACCCTGGGCGTGATCGGAGGGGTCCGTATCGGGACTTACACAAAACAGGTCTATTCCGACCCCGACGAAACCTACTATCTCGTGGATAATCGCGGAGTGAGAGTTGCAACCTATGAAGTTGAACATCATGTGGTAAGGACCTACGGCGCCTATCATCTCGCTCCCTTCAAGCTGGATGCCACCTTACGCATCGGCTGGTCGCACCTGAACCTTTGGGCTACCTGTTCCATCACCCAGATGTTCCAGAAAGACAAAGGGCCGGAAGTTTATCCCTTGAATATCGGGATAACGTTGCTTAGCTGGTAACCTTCAACAACTGACTATCCGAAAAAACGCTCTTCAAAATTGACCAGGTATAGTTTCCTGGTAGCGCGGGTGATGGCGGTATACAGCCATCTCAGGTAATCGGTGTTCATCATGTTCTCGCTGAGATAACCCTGATCCACAAAGACGGTATCCCATTGTCCTCCCTGGGTTTTGTGACAGGTCAGGGCATAGGCGAACTTGACCTGAAGGGCATTGAACCAGGGATTGAGTTTAACCTTTTCAATCCTGCCACGACGGGAGGAAATTTCCTGGTAATCTTCCATCACAGCCTGAAAGAGCCGGTTATTATCGGCCTGTGACAAGGCAGCCGATTCCGACATCAGGGTATCGAGGATGATCTTCACATCAATTTCCTTTTCATCCGGATAGTCAAGGAAACGGATAGTGACATCGGCAAAACGGAAGCCATACTTCTCCTCGATTTGCCGGATCCGGGTCAGTTCGACAATATCCCCGTTGGCAACAAATCCGGCTGAGGAGTCGGGCGGAAGCCAGAAATAGTTGTTCTTGACGACCATCAGGTAATCGCCTGTCGATATCTCTTCTTCGAAAAACAGGATGCGGCGGCGGATCTCACGGTTATACATGTTTGCCCGCTTGTTCGACCGGCAGATGACGGCGTTGTTATCTTTACCCGAGCCATGGTAGGCATCATTCAGGGCTTCTTCCAGTTCATTGCCCGATAACCGTTTCACATCCTGATATTGTGAGATCGAAAAGAGGGGAAATCTCATTTCCTGTGCCTGTATCTGGTGACGAACCCCGGTGGCATTGATCAGTATGCCGGAGGTACTGGCCTGACGGACCACTTCGGTCAGCTCCATGCTGTCGATGCTTAGATGATAGGATCCGGAAAGGAATTCCGTATCCAGCGCCGGGCTGTGGTCAAGACCGACGGGAGGGAGTTGGGCAGCATCCCCGATGAACAGAAGGCGGCAGTTCTCACCGCTTTGCACAAACCGGAAGAGATCATCCAGGAGATTTCTCCCGGCAAACAGCAACCCGTCGGATGAGGTCATATAAGGTATCATGGAGGCTTCATCAACGATGAACAGGGTATGCTTGTGATGGTTGGTTTGCATCCTCAGGTCGATCAGCCCGTCTTTATTGGTGCGGGCCAGGTAGATCTTACGGTGGATGGTGTTGGCTTGCCGCTTTGTATAACTGGCCAGGACCTTGGCAGCCCTGCCGGTAGGCGCCAGAAGAACCGTTTTTTTCCCCAGTTGCGGCAAAACATCTACCAGGGCTTTGACGATGGTTGTTTTACCCGTTCCGGCATACCCCCGGATGATGAACAGGGCATTGGCTTTTTTCCAGGAAATGGTCAGGAACACCGCCAGTTCGCCCAGAAGGCGTTCCTGTCCGGCTGTCGGCTCGTAGGGAAACTCCATCCGGAGCATGGATATGACTTTGCTCACATCCATGGGAAAGGATTATTCATAGCGAAGCGATTCGATGGGATCGAGGTTGGCAGCCTTCCGGGCTGGAAGGATCCCGCTTAACAGGGCAACAAGAAAGCAAAGCAGGACACCGGTGAGGATCCATATCCAGGGAACAATAAAGGCGCTCCCGATGATCAGGGAGAGAAGATTTCCGATGAGGATCCCGAGGAAGATGCCGAGAAGACCACCCATCTGGCCGATCACGATGGCCTCCACGAGAAACTGGTTCCGGATGACCCGCCGGGTCGCCCCCATGGCCTTCCTGATACCGATTTCCCGTGTGCGTTCCGTTACTGAGACCAGCATGATGTTCATCAGGCCGATAGCGGCACCCAGCAATGTGATAAACCCGATCAGGGTGGCCGCCATGGTCACATACTTGATGTTCTCAATAAATAATTTGGCTATGTTGTCGCTTTTCGTGATCTCAAAGGTATCGTTGAGTCCGACCGGCACTTTCCGGATGTTCCGGAGGATGGCAGTTGCTTCGCCGATGGCAGGATCCAGCAGATCCGGCCGCATGGCCATGACATTGATATTGAATGACATGTTGGGCCGGGGGAAATCGGTCCTGACATTGGTCAGGGGGATGAACGCCGTTTGATCCCCGCTGAATCCCATGCTCGATCCCTTCGATTTGAGAACTCCCACGACCTTGTATTTCCCGGGTCCGAGGGAGATCACCTTCCCGATGGGATCCTCTTTGTTCTTAAAAAGGGTGTTTACTAACTCGGCTCCCAGAATGACGGCGGCAGAACCGTAAAAGATCTCATGAAAAGTAAAGTTCCTTCCCCTGTCGATCTCTTCCCCTGAGGTGATCAGGTAATTTTCATCCGTTCCGATGACCCGCACATTGGGATTGGTCTTGTTGGACCCGTATTTCAGCGTGGCAATACCGGTGGCGCGTGTAAAAATTGCGGTATAGGCGGGAAAAGTGAACTGGTCCTTGAACTCCGTTGCCTGCTCGTAGGAGATCGGCTCATACCGTTTCTCGGTACCCCGGTCGCCCCCGATATGTATATTCATGCTCCGGTTCCGGATGGTAAAGGTATTGGCCCCCATCATGGTGAAATTCTTGGTCAGAAAGTATTTGATGGAGTCGGTGGCGGTCAGGATCCCAACGAGAGCCATGATGCCCAGCGCAATGATCATGATGGTCAGGATGGTCCGGAGTAAATGGCTCCTGATGGAATCCACTGATATCCTTATGTTTTCAATGACGAGGGTATTCTTCATGGGAAACGATTTTAGATTTTTTTACCGAAAGCGAGATCCCCGGCGTCTCCCAGCCCCGGAACGATGAACGACTGAGCCGTCAGCTCGTCGTCAACAACACCGAGTAAAAGGGTGACACTTTTCTGGGGAACATGTTTCCTGACTTGGTTAAGTCCCTCAACACTTGCCATAATGGTAGCAATGAAGGTATGCTTTGGCTTTCCCCTGCGGATCAGCTCCCGGTAAACAAGGAGCATGGAAGAGCCAGAGGCCAGCATGGTATCGGTAAGAATCACGACTTTATTGTCAATATCGGGGATGGAAGCATATTCAATGCCCAGCGAAAAGGATCCATCCTTTTCAAATTTCCGGAAAGCAGAAATGAAGGCATTTTCGGATTGATCGAAAATCCTGAGGAATCCCTGGTGAAAAGGCAAACCCGCACGTAAAATGGTCGCCAGCACCGGGTATTCCGTGAGAACGGGTACATTGGCGATACCAAGCGGGGTCGTTACTTCCCGTGTCTCGAACGATAATTCCCGGCTGATCTGAATGGCAAACAGTTCTCCGAGCCGTTCCAGATTCATGCGGAAACGCATGCTGTCCTTCTGTATCTCGGCATCCCTGATCTCCGCGATGTACTGGTTCAAAATAGAATTTTCCTTTGATAGCACTGTCACCATATGAAACGTATTTATTGGTTCTTCCCCGCAAAAGTAGCGGTTTTCCTCCAATGGCGGAGTTTCCGGGTGAAATAAAGTCCCTGCCGGAAAACCCAGGGCAGCCGGTTTATCCGTAACTGGCAATATGGACTTTCCGCAGCTCCGAAACTTTTATAAAACCGTCCGAGATCGGGATCATTCCCTCCTTCAAAATCAAGGGTCAGCGCTTGACCGGCATGCTCCCGGATAAACTGATCTATCAGCAGGAACATGGCCCCGTTCTCACGGGCTTCCGGGGCTGATGCGGCAAACAGATAAGTTACCCGTGACGGTTCCTTGATGAAAAAAGAGGCGGCCGACAGCTGTCCGGTTGCGGAATAGGCGCCTAAAAGCATGCCAAGCACATTCCGCTGAAGGTATTGCAGGAGGTTTCTGAGCGTTTCATAATCCCTGAATTGCAGGACCCCTTCCTTTTTACCATAATGCTCCCGGAATAAGGTGATCAGTTCATCCACCTCCACCTTTCTACCGGTGTTCACCCCCATTTGCGAGGCTTTCCGGATGTTCCGCAGGGTATTCTGGGAATAATTCTTTGAGAGGTTCTCATACGAATTGATCAGATCCAGCTCGTGGTTCAGCCTGAATACCGTATCGTAACGCAACGGGTTAACCTTGTTCAGGGAATTCAGCTGGATATCGACCCATTTGAACTTTTCCGGGATGGATTTCAGGAACTCATCGAGTAAAGCCTCTGTCAGGTGTGCCCGGGAGAAAAGTCCGAGCTGCTGGGTAAAAAACGGCTGATAAAGGTAATCGATGCCTGCCTTCCTCCGGTGTGTCAGGGGAAATACACTTTCATATTCCGTATCAGCCAGGGCATCCCATCCCGGGGAAACGAGGTCCAGATACCAGGAAGAGGCATAGATCCGGCCGTTCACCGCATTGCGGATACAAAGATCCCAACGCTCTTTATCGATTTCTTTATGCCTGAGGTATGTGATCATAATTGGCTTTAACAGGCTGCCCATCCCAGCATGGTTTCATACACTTCCCGCCAGCCCTCCCAGCGGCCTCTCCCGGAGAGGCTCTCGTTATGCCATAGGGTGACAAGCTCTCCATTCACCGATCTGACCTGTTGAATCACCTGCCGGATGGTCTCCAGACTTTCATGGATGTTTAGACGTAGATAATCCTTTAACGTTACATCCATAACCGGGAACGGATGGATACGTAAACCGGAGGTCTCATTCCTTTCCAGATCAAAGAAAAAGAAAGGGAGGGCAATGCCTGCCCGGAAACCCGGATGCGAGGAATAACCCATTGAATAATCATCCGTAATGCCCCACCGGATTAGCTCACGGTAGGTTTCCGGAAAGGAGATTTTCAGAAAATGCATCCGGCTGATAGTGGTTTTCCTGCCAAGGATACCGGACAATAGCTGGAATTCCGATTCCCATTTACATTTTTCCTTATGCGAAGCGAGAGAGGGATGGATGCCGGCTCCCCCGTCCCGGTCCAGTTCCCTGAGCAGATGCCGAAACCGTAAATCCTTCACGGATATGTTGTTGTCATCGCCGCCATAATCAGCGCAAAGAATGAAATACAGGGGATGAAGATCCCTTTCATCATGAATCTTTCTGATAAAACCATAATTGTCATAAGGATCGCTTGCTTTCCCCTTTAGTACTTTTACGCGTAATAAAAAATCTGAAAAATCACCCTTGAGCAATGATCTGCCGAAGCCTCCGAGGGTTCTGATCATCCCACGGCCGTAAAAAGCATAGGCATGATCGATATCAATGGTTGGTATAAAGCGGTAACCAGTCCTGACCGGTTCCGGCAGAGGGAAATGGGTCCTCATGACCGATTCAAGCTGGCGGGCCCATAAATGTACGACCGGTATCCCGAGGAAATTTTCATGGAAGGCAATGCTCTCTTCTGCCGGAAACCGTCCGTATTTATCTCCATTCTGCCAATCGTATTCTTCATAACGGGAAACCATGTAAAAGGCGGCGGCAAAGGGATCGTAAGGCAAGGCAGCATCGGGATTGGGCGTTCCGAATAAAAAAGGCAATCCCTCGTGGATGCCGGCTGCAGGCATGACCGGCTGGATCCCATTTTCAAAGAGGAGATCAGTCGATTCGATGAAGAAAGTCCCGCCCACCGGCATTTTCAGGTAGGCCAGCCTTGGCCCCTGGAAAGCGAGGAATTCTTCCTCATGGAGTGTAAATGCAAAATCGAGGCCTAGTATTTCCCTGAGCAGAAGGGAAAAAATATACTGGAGGCGTGGTGTAACGGCGGAAGTATGGATCAGAAGCATACATGCGGCATTCAGCAGCCAAGTTAAGTAAAAATCAAAAACTTTCGTACTTTTGACTGTCATTTTGGATTTGATGCGTCTTATTTATGGAAAACTTCATAGTTTCAGCCCGAAAATACCGTCCCCAGACTTTCGATACCGTTGTCGGACAACATCCGATCACCAATACCCTGAAGAATGCCATTAAAAACAACCAGCTGGCCCAGGCTTTCCTGTTCTGCGGACCGAGGGGGGTCGGTAAAACAACTTGCGCCCGCATCCTCGCCAAAACGATCAATTGTGAAAACCTGACGGCAAATACCGAAGCCTGTGACCGGTGTCCATCCTGTATCTCATTTAACGAGAATGCCTCGTTCAACATTTATGAGCTCGACGGCGCATCGAATAATTCGGTGGACGGTATCCGGACCCTGATCGATCAGGTACGTATCCCGCCACAGATGGGGATATACAAAGTCTATATCATCGACGAAGTGCATATGCTCTCCGCTGCGGCATTCAATGCCTTCCTGAAAACCCTGGAAGAGCCCCCGGCCTATGCCAAATTCATTCTTGCAACGACCGAGAAGCACAAGATCCTTCCCACCATCCTTTCACGCTGCCAGATCTTTGATTTCAAACGGATCACCGTCGAGGACATTGCCACCCACCTGGGCTATGTGGCAGGAAAGGAGGGCATCCATGCCGAAGAGAATGCCCTTCATATCATTGCCCAGAAAGCCGACGGCGCCATGCGCGATGCCCTGTCCATCTTTGATCAGCTGGTCAGCTTTACCGGTAACCAGATCACCTGGGAAACCGTTCTGGAAAACCTGAATATACTCGATTATGAATACTTCTTCCGGATAACGGAATCCATCCTGAAAAAGGATATCCCGGAGACCCTGCTGATCATCAATGAAATCATTGACAAAGGTTTTGACGGACAGCATTTCCTCATCGGATTCGGGGAACATTTACGCAACCTGCTGGTATGCAAGGATCCCGCTACCGCAAAACTTCTTGAAACGGCTCCCTCCATCCGTGCCCGCTATCTGGAGCAATCGGTCCTTTGTCCGGTCGACTTCCTGCTCCGGTCACTGGAAGTGAACAGCCGTTGTGATCTGAATTATAAGATCAGCAACAATAAACGGCTTCACCTCGAGATTGCACTGATGCAGATGTGTTCGCTTTCAGGCGGATCACCGGAGCCAGGAACCGTTTCATCTCCCCCGGCGATCAGGACAGCCCCGGTTAAACAACAGCAGGCTCCGGCTGTTCCAAAACCCGTTGCTCCCCCGGTTACCCCTTCCCCATCCAAAAGACCGGTCGAGACCATGCGGATGAAAGACATCAAAGATGATTCCATCGGTACGGTTTCCATTAAACCTGTGCCACGCAGTGAAAAGAATGACATGCATCCCGAAACAAGTCTCAAACCACCGACCGACTCCCCTTTTTCACAGGAACTGCTCACCCTCAGATGGGATGAATATGCCGAAACCCTGAAAATGGATTCTCCCCATCTCTATTCCATGTTAAGAAAAAACAGGCCAATTCTTCTGGAGGATTACCGTATCAACTTTTCGATCGATAATAAATTACTGGAAGAAGAGCTCAACCAGATAAAGTCTGATCTGCTGATGTATTTGCACAGGGAATTAAACAATGACAGGATCACTTTACTGACAAGGATTTCCGATATGCAAAAAGATTCAAAGCCATACACGGATAAAGAAAAATTCGATAAAATGGCTGAGAAAAATCCGTCCCTCAGAAAACTGAAAGAAGAGCTGGATCTTGAGATCGAATTTTAATGCGTCAGGTTTATACCATCGGTGAGACCGTGTTTGACATTATTTTCCGGGATGGCCAGCCTGTGGCGGCCCGGCCAGGCGGAGCTATGCTCAATACCTCTGTTTCATTAGGCAGGGCAGGGATTCCGGTTCATTTCATCTCCGAAACCGGAATGGATAACGTGGGAGATCTTGTTCATCATTTCCTGGAAGAAAACGGGGTTTCCACTTCCTTCCTGCTGCGATATCCGGGATCGAAGACCGCTTTGGCGCTGGCATTCCTGAATTCCAACAGGGATGCCGATTATGCATTCTACAAAGATTTCCCGCGGGAACGCCTCGAAATGGATTTCCCGGTTGTTAAAGAGGGGGATATGGTGCTTTTCGGATCCTTCTTTGCCGTGACACCGGAAGTCAGGGAAAAGCTAATCCGTTTCATACGTCTGGCAAGGGAAAGCAGGGCACTGATCCTGTATGATCCGAATTTCAGGAAGCCTCATCTGCCGGAACTTCCTCAATTGCTTCCCCTGATCCGGGAAAATATCGCTCTCTCTTCCCTGGTCCGCGGATCGGATGAGGATTTTCTTAATATTTTTGCATGCAATTCCGCTTTAGAAGCGTACGGGTTGGTGAAAAATCCGGATTCCGGTATGGGTGATGGTCCCGATAATCCCCGGGTGTACGACCGTGGAGAAAAGCGGGATGTAAAACGGATCCTGATATATACCAGGAACCGGTCGGGGGTCGAGGTGGTGGGTGATGGTTTTCATCTTTCGGTCCCGGTTCCGGAAATCGTTCCGGTGAGCACCATTGGGGCCGGAGACGCTTTCAATGCCGGATTGATCTGTTATTGCATGAAGCACGATATTACCCCGGACCGTCTTTCAGAGATGGACGTACGGGATTGTGAGAACATGGTGGACATGGCGATCCGTTTCGCCAGTGATGTTTGTTTACACTATGACAATTATATCACCCCCGGTTTGATAAATGTATCGGAAATATGCTGAGATGGTTATCAAAATTCATCCTGAGGCTTTGGGGATGGCACACCGACGGATCGCTGCCCGGAGGAATCCATAAGGCAGTGGTGGTTTCAGCCCCTCATACCAGCTTGTGGGATTTCGTCATCGGCCGTTTGACCTTCTGGGCCATCAGGGTAAATATCCGTTTCCTGATCAAGGCCGAAGTTTTCCGGCCGCCACTTGGATTTCTCCTGAAAAAACTCGGAGGGATCCCGGTCGAGCGTGAGAGCCATAACCGGATGGTGGATCAGGTCGTCAGGTTGTTTCATGAGAATGACTCCCTGGTGGTGGTCATCACGCCGGAAGGCACCCGCCACCTGGTCCATGAATGGAAAAAAGGCTTTTACCTGATCGCGATGAGGGCCAATATACCCATTGCCTTGTCGTTTATCGACTACCGTCACAAGACCGGTGGTATCGGTCCCGTCATCTGGCCCACCGGCGATTATGAGAAGGACATGGGTTTGATCCGGGAATTTTACCGGGACAAGACCGCAAGACACCCCGAACGTTTCAACCTTTCTTTAAATCATAAAACCCATGAAGACCAGCAAACAATCGATTGAGCAGTTCCTCGCCCCAAAGAAACTGGCTATCGCCGGTGTTTCGCACGATCCAAAGAAATTTGGAAATACCGTCTACCGGGAACTGAAGGAAAAAGGATACGAGGTGTATCCCATCAATCCAAATCTTGACCAGATCAACGGTGATCCTTGTTTTCATTCCGTGGCCGCATTACTGGTAGATATCCGGCATCTTCTTGTACTAACCCCGAAAAGCCAAACCCTGCAGGTGGTCAAGGATGCGGTAAGCAAAGGGATTGATCATCTCTGGATCCAGCAGATGTCGGAAACCAGGGAGACCCTGGATTATCTGAAAGACAAGCAAATCAATCTGATCCACAAGGAGTGTATCTTTATGTGGGTAGAACCGGTCAGCAGTATTCATAAATTTCATCGGACCATCAGGAAGATCTTTGGGTTGCTGCCAAGATAAACGTTCTGAAGCAGTTTAATGTTCCGGTCAATCTGATAAAATCATGAGGAAAAGTGCTCTTTTTCTTCTGTTACTTATTTTTTTATTCTGGTCCTGCAAAAAGAAGGATGATCCTCCACCGGTCAATCCGACCACAGAAGTTCCGGTGGGGTTGGTACTTTCCCTGACCGGAAGTTTTGGCCCTTACGGGAACATCCAGCAGAACGGGGCTTTACTGGCTATCAGTGAGATCAACAGCGGTCTGTACATTCCGAATGTCCGTCTGAAGGCCTGGTTCCAGGATGATAAATCCAATCCCGATACCTGCAGAAAGGTATTCCGTTCCCTGATCAATGAGAATAAAGTGATGTGCATTATTGGTCCTACCTCCTCCAACAGTGCATTCCAGGCCGATACCATTGCCCAGAACAACCAGGTCATTGTCCTTGGGATTTCCAATACGGTCCCGGGAATTACCGAGATGGGTAATTATATATTCCGTAACAGCCTGCCGGAATCGGGCGTAATTCCCAATACCGTCAGTGTAACCCATGCAAAGCTGGGATATTCAAGGATCGCTATCATTTATGGTAATGATGATGCGTACACAATCGGCGCCTATGAGATTTTCAAAACTGCCCTCGAGAGCACGGCTGGCATATCGATCGTTCAAACGGAAACGGTAAAGAAAGGGGATACCTTGTTTACCGATCAGCTGACGCGCGTGAAAGCTTCCAATCCCGATGCCATCATAATCACAGCCCTGGTCAACGAAGCGTCGAAGCTGATGATCCAGGCCCGGCAAATGGATATTCCGGATACGGTCCGGTTCATCGGTGGTAATAATTTCAACACCAGCCGTCTTGCTCAGCTGGCCGGATCTGCCGCTGAAGGCGCCATTTGCGGAGCCGCATGGATCGAATCGGAAGATACCCCCGGAAACGCTGCCTTTGTGCTCCACTACCAGCAGTTGTTCGGAACCACCCCCGACCAGTTTGCCGCTCAGGCCTATACCGGGATTTACCTTATCGCCAATGCCATCAGCCGTGCTTCGTCCATCACACCGGAAGGCCTGCGAAAGGCGCTGGCACAAACCAGCCAGTACCCGACTATCCTGGGGGATTTCTCCTTCGATCAAAACCGCGACCCGGTTCATCCTCCGGTTGTCCAGGTACTGAGCGGGGGTAAGTTCGAATTATTCCAGTAACGATGACTTTCCAAGAGATTCTGGAACTTGAAGGACGGGGAAGATAACCAAATTGCGATTGGACGATTTACGTTTTCGGAATAAAACCGCCTCCCCAGCACATCAAAATACGATATGCCCTTGTTAATGGGTAAGCTTGGTGACTTTGAAAAAAATGTTTATCTTTGTACCCTCAATCCGGGAGTTTAGCTCAGTTGGTTCAGAGCATTCCGGTTTACGACCGGAAGGGTCGCCGGTTGAAGTAAAAGTTATTTGATTTATTGGGAGTTTAGCTCAGTTGGTTCAGAGCATTCCGGTTTACGACCGGAAGGGTCGCCGGTTGAAGTAAAAGTTATTTGATTTATTGGGAGTTTAGCTCAGTTGGTTCAGAGCATTCCGGTTTACGACCGGAAGGGTCGCCGGTTGAAGTAAAAGTTATTTGATTTATTGGGAGTTTAGCTCAGTTGGTTCAGAGCATTCCGGTTTACGACCGGAAGGGTCGCCGGT
>Ga0247842_10000425_pt1 | contig 89000 bp, 56 predicted proteins | sample LaCruzMarch2015__3_FD_192411 | JGI IMG/M metagenome (GOLD analysis project Ga0247842, IMG submission 192411) | Freshwater microbial communities from meromictic Lake La Cruz, Castile-La Mancha, Spain - LaCruzMarch2015_19m | ecosystem: Environmental > Aquatic > Freshwater > Lake | place: Spain... | reverse complement strand
TGATGACAGTACGATTCACTATCTGGTTCTCGGGGTTGACTGTAAATACAGCGTAATTTGCAGAATGACCAAAATGTTCATTTACATATCCATTATGAAATGGGATCGCGATTTTCATGATTGGTGGGTTTAAAATTGTTTATTATCGGCACAAAAATAGACATTTTTTTACAGTTGTGAACAAATGTTCATTAGTTGCGTTATAATTTCAATTGTTCAGCTTTCTGCTAAGCTTTCCTGTTGCCGCTTGAATAAGAAGGGAATCAGTGACTGATTCCTCGATTCATTTTATTAAGAATCCACTTCATGGGGAAAAGCATCGAAACTTTTTTCTGGTAAGCACGATATTCATCTCCGAACTCTTCGACAAGTTTTTGTTCTTCGAGTATGGTGCCCATGATTACATAGATGCTTAGAATACAGTTCACTATTAAAAAAGTAATATCCAGATTGGTTGCCCAGATCAATGGGAAGACAGCTGCTTAAAAAGGATGCCTCACTACACCCAATATTCCACTTGAATTGAGCTTTCCAGTTGCATTAATGAGGTTATGGTTTACTGGTTCTTTAATCTGTTTCAACCCCAAGAAGGTTGACATATCATATTGCCTGGCACCGGCGTAGAATAGAAGCAAGCTGGCTGCAATCATTAGGAACCTGACAGGAAGGAGATAGTTCTCCCAGATAAAGAATGGTGTTTGCCGTATCGAATATGTATATAAAACAACAGGAATGAGTAAAACCAAGGCAACCAGCTTATAGAATTACCTATAGAATTTATATGAATCGCCCAGTTGCCTTTGGAGAAAATTGGTGAATTTTGGAGTTATCATGGCACTGTGCAGGGCTACATAAGAAATCCATATTAAGGCCAGTATAACATATTTCATTGGGCGAAGTTAGGTGAAATTACTTTCCCGGATAGCCACTTTATCAAGTCCTATCCGGCCATGGGAAGGCATCACTTTGTAATCCGTAACCGATATACCGGTTATCGTCTTGAATTGGCTTGAAAGGTACTGCACACTGCTGTAGCCCATCATATATGCGATTTCGCTCAGAGTCAGTTCCCCGTATTCGATGAGTTCTTTAACCTTTTCAATTTTATGGAGGATGGTGAATTTTTCGAGTGTGGTATTTTCGTGTTTTGAAAAGAGGGTTGAAATATAGGGATAGGACATATCGAACCGCTGAACAAGATAGTCTGAATTGCGGACCATGGCGTTATAGGTCGAATTATGGACGAGGTCGATTACGGCTTGCTTAATTTGTTCAACAAGTATTTCTTCCTTGTTAACAATGATCTCAAAACCAAAGCTCTCAATGAGTGATTCAATCTTTTTCATGGATATTCTCTTCGGGTCGTGTGAAAGAATAATTGTGCCAAGCTTAATATCATGGATCTCAATTCCATCTATGGCTAATTCTAGGCGAAGTAAATGGATACAACAGCTGCTGGTCATATTCTTCACCTTGATCGTCAAGGCCGGGAACGTAATCTTTTTCTTCACGGAATATTTACAGTTGTGTTTCCAAGGGTTAGAAAAAATGTTGCGGTATTTTTTACTAAGGGATTAACTTTCGTATAACCATATACATCATTGTATCAATTAATCGGATGCCCGGGAATTATAAAATTAAATTTACTCCATTGTCCAACTTCACTTTCCACCCAGATTTTTCCACCATGTTTCTCAATGAAATCTTTGCAGATAATTAAACCTAAACCAGTGCTGGGTTCACCATCGGTACCTTTTCTGTTTGATGGAACATCAAGTCTGAATAAATTTTCAACCATTGTTGGACTCATACCTATACCGGTATCACCGATTGATATTTCAACTGAACCATCTTTCAATGCCTTTCCTGTAATGGATATCTTCCCACCTTTGGAAGTAAATTTCACTGCATTTGAAACGAGATTCCGGATTACGGACTGAAGGATGTAGCTGTCTTTACTCCAAATTTACAAAAAATTGTTTATTTCACGCAAACGGAGTTGGATTTTGCTGACTTTAAGTAGCGGGTTACCAATGGTGATGAGGCCTGGTAAACTACTTATTTGCGCAGAAATTTGTCAGCTCTGTTCTGGGCATTTGCCCGGATATTGAAAAAGTAAAAAGGGTAATCAAAGCTATGGTAAACTCCCTTCCCGAAAGATTTAGTGTATTTATATAGTTCGTTTGAGTCGGCAGAGGTACAGATCAGCACGCCTTTATTTATATCGACCCTGGCATCAGCATATTGGGGCACCGGTTGAAATTTCGATGTCACCGAATCGGGCATGATGGAACCCAACCCCTCAGCAGTTGATGCTTCTGACTCGGTTCTTGTCCATGTTATCGGATTGATTACAAGACCAACTATAGTTGATACCACTGGATTATGAGGCGGAACAACACTGGGAGCCTGAGTGTTATAGGAGATAATTACACCTGTGTCATCGGGGCCCCGTGCAAATTTCAAATGAGGATTATTGGTCAGGTAGGTTGCAGTTACCGGATAACCGATAACGTAGGCGGCAATCATACGCTGATAAACCTCCGGGTTGTCTCTCATGTATCCTGAAAGCAAATGGATCAAAACATTTGAGCCTTGTGAATGTCCTGCCAGAATGAATGGGCGACCCTGATTGTAATGTTGAATATAGTATCCGAAGGCTGCAACGGCATCTGATGTTGGGATACCGCCGATTACCTGCTCCCGTTGATCTTCCGGTAAACTTAACGTATAATTGGCATCGGCTTGCCGGTAATAGGGTGCGAAAACATTTGCAAAAGTTTCAAAAGCCGTTGCCTGGCGTGCAAATTCCGGGGGTGCACCTGCCAACATGGAAGGGTTGTCGATGTTGCATATATTCGGAGCAGTTGAATCAACCTTTTGCCAGCAAGTCGGATAAAGATAAAAAACATCAACGGCCATGATCGGGGCAGGTATAGATAACCAATGAGCAGCTTGCGAATAATCAGTAGCTATGGCCACTGGCTGGGGCGCATCATCTTTCTTGCAACTACACCAAAAAGTTGAGACCAATACGGATGCCATCAATGGATAAATCCAATTTTTGTTTTTAGTGCTCATGTAGTCTGTTTTAAAGCAAACTGTTAAAAAATTTCTTATTTCTGGGATGTGCCGATTGTTTTAATTTGCAGGGTAACGTATCACATGCAGCCGCAATGCCGTTAGCGATCCAAATATACAAACTTAAAAGGGAAGCCAATTCAATCTTATAAAATTGCAGCCGGCCTATTTAATCCATTAAAATTTACTTACCAGCCGCCACTTTATGAAGCTAAGTTTAAGAATTATGAGATCGTTGATGGAAATCTTAATTGGAACGACTATGATTTGATTTTTCCAATTGAAGACCTGTACGAAGGAAAACTTTAAAAATCAACCTGACACAACTTAAGGACCTGTGTTTCAGTTTACTTCAGGATTATTATTCAGTGAAATATTTTCGTATCAACCCTTGAAGCTCAGAATTGCTGATTGGTTTGTTGATATAGTCATTGCACCCCGCCTCTATGGCCATTACGCTGTCAAATTTAAGGCTGAATGATGTTTGTGCAATAATGACAATGTCCTTGTTAAATTGACGAATCTGATGGGTGGCTTCATAACCGTTCATTCCGCCTAAGTTAATATCCATCAGAACCAAATCAATATCAGGATTATTACGGCAAGCCTGCATGGCATCAACTCCGGTTTTTACATGTAATACTTCATAGCTGTATTTATCGACCATCGCAGAGATGAGGGAAGCTGATATTTCATCGTCTTCGGCAATTAATATTTTTATGCGTTTAATTTGATCTTCTTTGTCTTCTTCTGAAACACCATGTAAAATAACTTTTTTTATCAGCACTTCAGCATGGTTGGGGATGGTAAAATAAAACGCGGAACCCTTTCCCTCTTCGCTTTCCACCCATAACTTACCGCCGTGCTTTTCAACGAACTCTTTGCAAAGGAGTAATCCCAACCCGCTGCTGGGTTCGTTTTCGGTGCCTCTGCGATTGGTTTGAACATCGAGCCGGAATAAATCGTGAACCATTTCAGGGCTCATGCCCATACCGGTGTCACTGACTGAAATTTCAACTGAATGGCCGGGAACTGACTTTGCTGCAATGGTGACTTTTCCTCCTTTAACGGTGAACTTCACGGCATTGGAGACCAGGTTGCGGATTGTTGAGGAGAGCATATACTCATCGGCAAACACTTTCAGATCGGCCTGGATTTCATACCTGATTTCAACCCCTTTTTTGTCAGCCAGATCAATTGCCGGGCGCATACGTTCATTCATTATGGACATCAACAAGATTGATTCAGGATTAAAGATGAGGCCGCCCTGTTGCATTCGTGACCACTCCAGCAGGTTTTCGAGCAGGTTGAACAGATTGGTCGCGGAGTCCCGCATGCTCCCAGCCATTTTTTGAATTTCCTCCTGTGTCAAACCTGGTAATTCCTCAGCCATCAACCTTGTCAACCCTAAAAACCCATTGAAAGGGCCGCGTAAATCGTGGGAAATGATGGAGAAGAATTTGTCTTTTTCGGCGTTGATCTTTTGTAAGTTATCTTCGCTCGCTCGTAGCTTTTCATCGGCAAGCTTCTGGACAGTAATATCCCAATTGGTACCTATCATACGGAGTGCCTTCCCTGAGTCATCGCGTTGAACAACGGCAAGCGCTCTGATATAGCGGATAGTTCCATCGGGCCAGAGAGCCCGAAACGCTGTGTTAAACTCTTTTTTGCCGCTGATCGCCATTTGAATTTCCTGGTCACCCCGTAACACATCGTCAGGATGAAGACCTTGCTGCCAGGCTTCGTAAGCGCCGCTGAAACTCTTTCTGTCAAGGCCATATAGTGCAATCATCTGATCGTCCCAAACGAGAACATTGTTGTCGATATCCCAATCCCAAATACCCACACCACCGGCAGTGGTAGCCAATGCCAGACGTGTAGCGGTTTGTTCCAGTTCTTCCTCAATTTGCTTTCGGTCTGTAATATCCCGGTAATTCAGTAATACGCCTTGAATAAAGGGATCATTCAAAAGATTGGCCGCTGTAAGTTCTATTGGCTTATAACTCCCATCTTTACATAGATACCGGAATTCAAATGTTTTTACCGAGTTCTCATTCTCCAGTAAAGAATAAAAGACTTTTCCAACACGGTCCAGATCATCCGGATGGACTGTTGAAAAACCGCTGGTGCCGACACGATCTTCAGGCAGCCATCCAAACCATTTTTCGATATTCGGGCTTTTATATGTCATAATGCCATCTGCCCCCATAATGCCGATTACGTCTGATATATTGGATGTCATTGAAGTGTATCTGGCATGGCTCCGCTGTAATTTATCCTCGGACTGCCTGCGCTCTGTGATATCGCGCATGGCAGCATGAATGCACGGTACTCCATCGTACATAATAGGTGTTCCCTGTACTTCTACATCTATGATCGTTCCATCGAACTTGATGTATTTTAACTCGGTCAACGGTGCATTGATGCCATCATCAATCCCCCTGCGTATTCGATCCAGCACAATTTGATGGCAATCAGGATGAACCCGATCCAATACTTTAGTTCCAACAAAATCTTGCGCAGATGATGCGCCAAACATTTTAATGGCTGCGGGATTGACATAAATTATTTTCAAATCCCTGTGAATGACAATCGAATAAGGTGCCCACTCCACAACGGCACGGAAACGTTGCTCGCTTTGTTGCAATGCAGTCACAATCCTGCTGTCGGTGATGTCAACCATGCTCACCAGACATTGTTCTCCATTTTCGTTAACGATGCCCGTAAGATGAACAAACATCGGCAAGTTTCCCCTGGTCGACAGGGTTACATCACAGGACTGATTTGCCTTGCTGCTAAAAACCTTATCCAGAAACAGATTGAAAATCGGTTTTGTGTCGTCGGAAACGAAAACACCAAAACGTTTGTCTGTTAATTGAGCGCGAGCTTTGCCAAGCATCGTTGCCCCGCTAAAGTTGACCTCGGTAACCGTTCCTTCATGGGAAAGTGTAAAATATCCTGAAGGGGCGAAATCGTACAATTCAGCATATTTTTTGGCATCAGTTTCAGCTTTTTCTTTTGCACAGGAGAGCTCTTTGTTTTGCAGTTTCAACTCTACCTGGTGCACCTCAAGCTCAAACCCGAGTTTGATCGCTTTGTTATTTGCACTGATTAACTCTGCCTGCAATTCAATTTCTTCTTTTGCACTGATTAATTCATCGGCTCGTTTTGTTTTCTCTTCGTTTTGAAAGGCAAGCTCCTCAATAAGTTTCAGAATTTTGGATTCTGCTTTCTTTCTCAGAAGTTCTTCTGCTCTTTGGCGAAGGATTTCGGATTCGGATTTGTTATGGGTGATATTCATGAACTGCTGCGTATCATTATAAGTTAGAATAATGGTGATTTTGACATCAAAAAACATGCCAAATTATATAAATAACTGTATATCAATAATTTGATATTGTATAAATAGAAATATGAAAATAAAAAGATTACGAAATCGTAATGCGCCTTCCGAAATCGTAAGGTTTTCAATCGCGTGAGCAACAGAATGGAAGCGATATCATCTTCGACAATTAATATTTTCATATTTTCAAGTTGATCGGCTCTGTTTTCTATAAAACAACATTCGTTTTACATCTTATGCTTTCGGATTAGTTGGTAACGTAAAATAGAACACTGAACCTTTTCCTTCTTCGCTTTCAACCCTCAACTTTCCACCATGTTTTTCGATAAACTCTTTGCAGATGATCAAGCCCAGTCCGGTGCTGGGTTCGTCTTCGGTGCCTTTGCGGTTGGTTTGCTCATCAAGGTGGAAAAGATTTTCGATCATGTTTTTATTCATTCCGATCCCCGTATCGCTGATGGATATTTCAACTGAATTATCGCTATCAGACTTCGCTGCAAAGGTGATAATGCCTCCTTTGTGGGTGAATTTCACAGCATTGGTGGTCAGATTGCGGATGGTTGATCCAAGCATATACCGATCGGCATAAACTTCTATATTTTCAGGGATTTTATGTCTGATCTCAATTCCCTTTTTGTTAGCCGGTTCTAATACCGACTTTAAGCTCTCCTCCCCGAAGGACTTCAATAGAAATGTTTCAGGCTCAAAAGCAGTAACACCTCTGCGCATGCGCGACCACTCCATAAGGTTTTCAAGTAATCCGAACAGATTGGTAGCGGAGTTCCTCATACTCACGGCTATCTTTTGAAGTTCTTTTAATGAAAAGGTATCCAGCTCCTCAACCAGCATGCGTGTAAAGCCCAGGAAGGCATTGAAAGGGCTGCGCAGGTCGTGGGCAATGATGGAAAAGAATTTGTCTTTTTCGGTATTGAGTTTTATCAGTTCCTCGTTTTTAAGGTTTATTTCTTTTTCAGCCTGCTTTCGCTCCGTGATATCCTCAATCATGCAGAGATGTTGCGGATGTGCTTTATCGGCTATATCAATCGGAGCGATCGTCATATTGATCCACACTGGATGTCCGTCGTGGGGGAAATACCGTTTTTCCATCCGGAACCCGGGTATTTTCTTAGCATTTAATAAGGCCATTTTATCTAAATCTTCCTGAATATCATCCGGGTGCGTGATACTCATCAAGTCAATTTGGTAAATTTCTTCAATTGTTCTACCTGCAATTTTAGCAAACATCGGATTAACTTCATTGATTAACCCCGTAAATGAATCAATCAGCGCAATACCCAAGGGCGCTTCCAGGAACAGCTTTTTAAACCGTTCCTCACTTTCGCGCAGGGCTTGTTCGGTTCGCTTGCGCTCGACAATTTCAATTCTCAACCGTTGCATGGCAAGGGCCAGTTCTTCGGCCTGCGCCTCTGTCTCAACATGCAGTTTGGTTTGTTGCATTTGGAATGCAAAATTGCGGAGTTGTTTAATTTGTCTCTCCTGAAGATCCTTTTTAATCTCTCGTTCCAGTTTTTTAGCCGATTTGCCAGGTCCATTGACAGGAGGGAGATTTTCAGCAATATAGGTCCGGTACGCCTCTTCCATCGATCGCACCTTGGCAACGGCTCCCCAGCGGTCATAACATACATAGGCTTGCTGCCAGTAGACTTGCGCAAGACGATCATTTCCAAGTTTCTGCCAAAAACCATAGGCCCGCTCGTTGGTCATGCCCTCCCATTGGTGAAAATTGCCGGACTGAGCTGCTTCAATGGCCATGTCAAAAAGCTGTGTTGCTTCACCCTGTCGGCCATCAATTCTGGCCAGTTCTGCAGTAGCCAGCAGGTATTTATGTTTGAAATTTTCAGGGCAGTTGTCGGCCCAGATACGAAGCCTGCTTATCATCGGGTCAAGTTCCTGCCGCCATTTGGTTTGTTGCTCCTTATCTGCGTTTGAGTAAAGTGCTGTGAGAATCAGAACACGTGCAAATAGATGCTCGGGCCAGGGTAAAAGTCCCTGAGTTCCTACTGTATAAATAAGTGGTTCGGTTTCATCAGACAATGCCAGGGCGGCCTTATAATTTCCGAACAGTAAAAGTGAGAACGTTTTTAGAATTTTGTAAATACAGGTAACCTGAATATTATGATGATCTTTCACCGTGTGGAGATACTCCCCCTCCGACCAGGAATTTATTTCATTTACCGCAAGCTCATCCTTCGATAATATGCCGAAGATATTCAGCCCACCCTCTAACAGGTCGATGGCCCATTGATTAAGGCGTATACGGCTGAAATCAAGGGAATGTTTTGTTTCCTGAATCACCCGTTCCAGCGGGATACCCTGGTAAAACTGACAGTACATGTTGTGTCCAAAGGCATAAGCAGCATACTGCAGGTTGCCCGAACGCAATCCAAATTCATAGGCATCTGCATAATCCTGGGAGCTGAATTTGAGGTGCTTGAACCAGTGTCGGATTGAACTGCCGATCATCAGGTAAAACACGCTTTGATAAGTTGGGGATTGAAACGTGCCGGCCATCAGGTGCGTTGCCAGTTCACCAAACTCCTTTGCCGTTGTGTAATCGTCGTCCACCCACCCCAGAAGTCCGCCAAATGCCGTATGACTGTAACCAATCTGAGGTATATTGCCGAAACGCAATGTCAGGTTAACCACTTTCGGTACAATCACGCCCCAGAGCCGTTGATGTGATCTATAGCAGGGTGGCCCCATGGTGATCAGAATTTTTGATGCCATAAGCATATCAGGATTGCTCATGACAGGAAGTTCAACCAGGGAGGATACCAAACGGGTTCCCACCATGTTCCGTACTAAAGCGATTTCTTTATTGCGTTCTGCCTCGTAGTCTTTTTCAGGCAGACTGATCCCCAATGCATCCAGTGCCAGTCGCCCCGCCGCAATGGCTTCAGGGTACCTGGCCAGCAGCGTATAGTGAACGATCAGGATGTTCAGGGCATCTGCCTTCTCAAGTGCTGAACCGGCATGGGCCACAGACTGATGAATACACGCTTCCGCCTCGTGGCGGTCTCCCTCCAAAAACTCACATTCTGCCCTTTCCTTGAAAAGACTTAGGGCCAGTTCGTGGTGGTCGTGCCAAAGATAATCGGCAAAACCGGATGTCTCCAAAAATCGGTTTGCTGACCCATAAAACTGGAGTGCCGAGCGATATGCAGCAGCAGCGTATGCTTTGCGTGCAGCGCTGATGTTTAGCTCAACCATTTTTACCTGTTCTGTGATATCATGAATAAGACGATAACCGGCATTCAGATTATTCACTACCTCGTATAATCTTTCGTCAAGTTGATCGGGCTGAAGACTGATGACCAACTGTCTTCCGATTTGCAATAGAATATTTGGTCGTTCCGAAGGCTCAATTAACGAATAAGCCGCCTGTTGTATCCGGTCATGCAGAAATGAATATAACTGCGTGGCTCGAAAATTTTCAGTAGGGGAGGAGATCCCCCCCTCATCCAAAGGCTGGAGTATGTCTTTTATGTGATCGGAAAAAAGCAGGTCCCGACATGCAATGGGATCGCGACCGCTGATGATACTCAGGGTTTCCATATCAAAGTTGGTACCAAGACAGGCGGCTAGAGAGAAAAGATTCAGCCTGTCTGTATCAAGACGGCGAAATTTAAGGACAAATAACGCTACAGGATCGCCTGGCAAGTTATTTTCAGCAGATTTATCAATTTTCCACTGCCAGCAGTTTCTGAGGTCATCAAACCAAATCAGTTCGAACTCGTAGAGAAAGGTAAGAAACGAACGCACAAAAAATGGATTTCCATTCGTTTTGCTGTGAATCACTGCAGCAAGTCCCTCAATATTTTCAGTCGATGGCTTCAGCGTTTCAGCAATAAGTTCCCGGACATCCTCCATGTTTATATTTTTAACTTGAAGCTCTTCAATATAAACATCATGATTTCGCAAATCATCCAAAGTCAATGCAAGAGGGTGGGTTGACTTCACCTCATTGTCGCGATATGAAATGATCACCAGTAAATAACGCAGTTTGATCCCTACTTGTATCTGTTTAATCAGTTCAAATGAAGCGGTGTCAGCCCATTGCCAGTCATCAATGAAGATGACCAGGGGATGTTCGGGCTTGCAGATCACCGAGAGAAAGTTGTGAATAACGTTAGCAAAGCGGTGACGGGCTTCTTGTGGGCTTATGCTTTCCAGGGTTGGCTGTACACCAAGAAATGACTCAAATTCCGGAATAAAACCAACCAGTACCTGGCCCAAATTGCCAACAGACTGAAGGATTTCTGCTTTAAACTGCGAGCGATGCCGCCTGTCTTCCTGCAGTTCACTGCATAATTCAGTCAGAGCTTGTCGAAATGCGAAATAGGGAATATTCTGTTGAAATTGATCAAATTTCCCACGTACGAAAAAGCCATTGTTGTTCCGTGTAGGTTTTCTGAGCTCATTTACCAAAGCTGTTTTTCCTACCCCTGAAGAACCCGGCACCAATAAAACTTCACCATGACCACTGCTGATGCGCTCAAATGATTCAAACAATCTGGTGATTTCGCGATTGCGACCATATAGCTTATTCGGAATTGTTAGAGGATCCATTGTCTCTATTTTCAATTATCGTATCACATTTGTTTTATTTTTCATTGTAGGATATGCTATTCATTTCCCAAAGGGTTCCAATTTTGTAACGCGCGCGCTGAGGCCTACGATGGGGAAGAGTTTTATTGATTTTTCGATTATCATAAGGTGACTCGTCACTCCAAATTTACAAAAAATTGTTTATTTCACGCAAACGGGTTGGATTTTGCTGACTTTAAGTAGCGGGTTCCCAATGGTGATGAGGCCTGGTAAACTACTTATTTGCGCAGAAATTTGTCAGCTCTGTTCTGGGCATTACCTCCAACACCGTTTTACCAATGATATCTGCCTGTTTCAGTCCGGTAATTTCTTCAAAGCTTTTGTTGGCCTCTACGAATCTGTAATCAATCGCTTCACCTGATTTGTTATGGATAATATCATGAAGTGCCATACCCTGATCTAAATTGTTGAAAAGTGACCTGTACTTTTGTTCACTTTTACGTAACGTATCCTCCATCTTTGCTTGTTTCTTCTCATGGTCATGAATTTTTTTCATAATAAATCCAGCACCGGCCATTCCAATAATCCATATTCCCCCGTAAGTAAAGAATATGAATAGCAGGTGAACGTTTAACTGTTTACTGACAGGTTCCCATGGGACTGAAACACTTATCCCCCCCCGAATATCACCGATTTTATAACCTTGCTGGCGATGGCATTTCAAACAACCCTGCTCAGTGATCATTGGCTTCATGAAACGAAAATATTCCTTTCCCTGAATCATATCCAGAGATGCCGACTCGGAGACGCCCTGCTCAAAAGCCAATAATGCCCTCTTTTCCCAATCATCGGGTGCGTTGGAAGGTCTTAGCGGTTTTATGCTTGTGATGTGACCGCGTAATCCAAACTGCTGAGCTCCCAGTTCATGCACCTGACGAGTCATATAGGCTGGGTTGACTAAGGTGAGTTTTTTCCCAGAAGGGGTCGTAATATCTCTTTCAGGCAAATTTGAAAGCCATGGATTAGGAGGCGTATTATCGGTAACAGGCACATAAACACCTCCATGAACAGTAGCCCATCGCCTATATACTAAATCCTTATTATAGCCATCGATTGCGCTGGATTTTACTATTTGAAGCGAACTGTTGTAAACCTCACGGTAATTAACAACAGCCAGTATTACAATCAGAAATGACCAGAATAGTGACCACAAGATAAAGTACAGGAATATGCGCATTTTCACTCGTTCTTTTTTCATATAAAATGTTTGCTGTTATTTGAAATACATTTGTATTAGCACCTTGAGGGCATCGGTTCTGATAGGCTTTGAAATATAATCATTACATCCCGTCTCCAGCGCCTTTTCCCGGTCATCTGCCATGGCATAGGCCGTTTGGGCAATGATAATGACATCCTTATTAAACCCGCGGATTTGCTGTGTGGCTTCATATCCGTTCAGTTCGGGCATGGTGATATCCATCAGAATCAAATCAAGGTCGGGATTGTTGCGGCAGGTTTCAACCGCTTCAACTCCCGTTCCCGCTGTTAAAATTTCCCTGCAAAACAGCTTGAGTACTCTGGACAAAAACGATAACGATGCCTGATCGTCTTCGGCAATCAGAATTTTCAGATTTTTTACATGATGTTCCGGGGTGATTTCCGAAGGAATTTTTGTACTTCCCCTCTTAGATTCTAAGGCTGCATTGTATGGAATTGTGAAATAAAATGTAGACCCCTTACCCAATTTACTTTCTAACCAGATTTTTCCGCCAAGCAATTCCACATAGCCTTTTGCAATGGATAATCCCAATCCGGTGCCTTCCGTAAATTTTTTAGTCAAATCATCACCTTGCCTGAACCGTTTAAAAATGATTTCCTTATAATGCTCATGAATACCAATGCCAGTATCTTTCACATAATATTCAAGGTATTTCCCCTTTTTCTCATAACCAAATTCAATGGAGCCGGTGCTGGTATATTTAATGGCATTGTTGACAAGGTTGATAAGAATGGCATAGACTTTTTCACGGTCGGTATTAATAATGGATTGGTTTGGCGGCAATGTGGTTTTATAGTCAAGCTGTAATCCCTTTTTTTCAACCTCCGGTGCAAAGAAGTCGTACATGAATTCGATTTGCTCGTTGATGTTTGTTTCTGAAATGGAAATAACCATCTGCCCCGACTCTATTTTCGAAATGTCAACAATGTCGTTGATGATGTTGAGCATCCGTTTGCCACTCTTTTCAATGATGCGGATGAATTCCTGTTGCTCCTTCCCGGTATGATCAGGTTCTCTGAGCAATTGAGCAAACCCCAGAATGCCGTTCATTGGTGTGCGTATTTCATGACTCATATTGGCAAGAAAGGCTGATTTCAACCGGTCGCTTTCTTCTGCTCGTTCTTTGGCTCGGGTAAGTTCAAACTCTGTTTGCTTAATTTCGGTAATATTTGCATTGAAGCCATACCAGGTTATACTGCCATCTGCCAATTTTTCAGGGGTCGATCTGGAAAATATCCATTGGATTGGCTTGCCGGGAATTTGCACTCTAAATTCACAGGTAAAGTAAGTCAAATGTTTCGCGGAGTATTCTATATCGCTGATTACCCGCTCTGCATCTTCAGGGAAAATCACCCTGGCAATAGGCGCAAAATCTTCCTGTACATCTTCCGGAGCACATCCAAAAATGTTCTTAATACCTTCTGAAGCAATGGGAACACAATAAGTACCGTCAGGTCTTCTCGTAAACTGATAAATCAAGTCAGGCAAGTTTGAAGAAAGCTTTCTGAACTGGACATCTTTTTCCCGAATCTTTTCTTCTGCCTGTTTACGTTCGGTAATGTCGTGGATAAAAACAAGTGTCCCATTCATCAAATCATGTTGGAATTTTGCCCCGTTCAACTCTCCGGTAAAAAGAGAACCGTCATTTCGCTTCATCGTTAAAACGAGGTTTTTTATACTGTTGCCATGTTCAATCGCATCACCAAACGCTGCAATCGCCTTGGGAATATCGGGTTCGTAGAGGAATTCCATGAAATGCCGGTTGCACATCTCATCAGGTTCACAGTGGAAAATGGCCATGGAAGCACCGGAAGCATAAGTGATCCTTCCGTTTACATCGGTAAGCGCAATAAGATCCGAAGATTGCTCCGCTATGGAGCGTAACTTTTGCTCGCTTTCCTTCAATGCCTTCTCACTTTGCTTGCGGGCTTGGTTCTCCTTGATTACGTCTTCCAGCAGGTTCAGTTCGGCAGCGTGAGCGTTTTTCAACTCCCGGGTCTGCTCTTCAACCAATGCTAAAAGCCGTTGATTTTCGTCACGTTTTTCGATGCCGGCAATTTTAATTCTAACCATGGCCCGGATTTGCGCGGTAAGCTCGCTCTTGTCGATGGGTTTGGCCAGAAAGGCATCACCGCCACATTCGAGTGCACGGATGCGGCTCTCCGGATCGCCTTTGACAGCCGTAACGAAAACCACCGGGATATCGCTCAGCTTTTTGTCGGCTTTCAGTTTTTTGCATACTTCAAAACCATCCATCCCGGGCATGACGACATCGAGCAGAATAACATCGGGGTCTTCAGCCGCTGCCAGTTCAAATCCTTTGGTGCCGTTCAGCGCCGTAAGGGTAACTGCTTCAGGAAACGAATCCTTAATCAATGCTTTTAAGCTGGTCAGGTTGTCCTGGTTGTCGTCAATGGCCAGGATCTTGATGTTTCTACGTTCCATAGAGTGCCTCGTTTATGGTTTTGTAAAATATTTTCGCTTCGATGGGTTTTGTAATATAGGCATCAAAACCATACGCCAGAATGGTTTCCCGGTCCTGGATCATGGTGCTTGCAGTTAAGGCAATAACGGGGATATGCTGTAAACTGCCATCCTTGCGAATGGCTTTAAATGCCTCGATGCCATCCATAAACGGGAGTTTAATGTCCATCAGAATGAGATTTGGCTTGTATTTCTTCGCCATTTCTACGCCCTGCAAACCATCTATTGCTTCAATCACTTTATAATTACCTGAAAGGAGCGCTTTAACGGTAAGCATGTTGTCGGGGTTGTCCTCGACAGCCAGCACCAATGGAGTGCCATCGATGGATAGTGGTTCCCGTTTCGGTTTTTCTGTTTCTTCGGCTTGTTTAAATACCATTTCGGCCACTGCGTTCAGCAATTCACCGCGGTTCACATCGCCTTTCTGGATAAGCTGATGGATGTTGTTTCGTTTTAAAAATCTCAGTTCTTCCCGGGTGATTTGTTTTGCCGTGAGTATCAGCACCGGAATATGAGCCGTTGGTTCAGCTTCGCGCAGGGTTTTGAGCACTTGAAATCCATCGATCCCGGGCATCATCAGGTCGAGAATCATGGCGTCGGGAATGGTTTGGGCGATAATTTCCAGCGCTTCGCTGCCATCGCGTGCAACCAGCATATGATACCCGCTTTCTTCGAGGAAGTCTTTTATCTGGATGATGGCCGGCTCGCTGTCTTCAACCAGCAAAATAGTTTTTTCGGATGCATCGGAAACCGGTTTGTCTGGCGTTTGTCTGACGGTATATTTGAAACCGTTCACTGCTCCCGGGGCTGTTATCCTGTTCTCCGGTGCATAAACCAACGGCAGCGTCAGGGTAAATTCAGCTCCTTTTCCCTGAACACTTTTAACAGCAATTGTTCCCCCGAGCAGGTTGGCGTATTTTCTGGCAATGGTAAGTCCGAGTCCGGTACCGCCAAACTTACGCGATGAACTGCTGTCGGCCTGGCGGAATTCATCGAAAATATGCTGCAGATGCTCTTCCGCAATGCCTATTCCGGTGTCGGTTACCGTTATCACGATGTTCGTATCGATTTGCCGTGCGGTAATTTCCACTTTCCCCTCTTCAGTAAACTTAACGGCATTGCCAATGAGGTTCTGAAGAATATGACGGCATTTATTGGCATCGCAGGAAAGGTGAACGTTTATCTCATCTTTGTGATACAGCAGTTCAATATTTTTCTGTTTTGCCTGTGGCTCTATCATGGTTACAATTTCGGCAATCAGGTTGCCGGCATTAAATCCGGTGACTTCAATTTCTTCGTGTCCGGCTTCGATGCGCGAAATATCGAGAATATCGTTTATCAGATTCAGCAGATGTTTTCCATTCCGTTCAATTACTTCGATGAAGCTGTATTCTTCGTCGGGAATTTTTTTATCAAGCCGGCGGCTGAGCACGCCTGAAAGAGCGATCACCGAATTAAGCGGGGTGCGTAGTTCGTGGCTCATGTTTGAGAGGAAGTTAGTCTTGAGCCGGCTGGCCTCATTCAATTGGTTTTTCTGCATCTCCAGCTCGGTGTTTTGTTCGGCAAGTTCAGCCGATTGCGATGACAGTTCGGTTTTCTGGGCTTGCAGTTCGGTGTTTTGATGTTCGAGCGCTGCCAAAAATTCTTTCATCTTGTGGTAAGCCAGTATTCCTTCAACACGGGCACACAGTGTAACCAGAATCCGGTCGATTAACAGGATGGATTGTTGACTGTACGCGCTAACACTTGCCAGCGAAATAATGGCAACTACTTCGTTATCAGCAAAAATAGGAAGGGTGATTATTTCGCGAGGGATAAACTTGCCATTCACTGTATAAAAAACAAAGCGGGTATCTTCAGGAACGGTTTTCAGGTGATGAACTTTTCGCGTAGAAAGGACTGCACCGAATTCGCCTTCGAAACGGTCGGCAGCAAATGATTGACGGGCATTGTCGTCAACTCCTGTAGATTCGAAATGATTGTAGGCCATTTTATTATCGCTCAGTAAATAAATGGCTGCCATTTGCGAACCGGTATGCGTGGCAAGTGCATTGAGCATGGCCTGAAAGAACTTTTTTATATCGTATTCGCTCAGCATTGACGAAGCCAGGGCGGCAAATTTTTTGTCCAGATCGGTTTTAAGCTGAATGTTCTCAACCATGGTATTGAACGAGGCGGACAATACCCCGAACTCATTTTTTGAAGTATTCGAACTGCGGGCATCCAAATCGCCCGAATGAAAGCGCCTCGTTACATCGGTTAGTTCAACCAACGGCTTACGGATATTTTGTAACAGGATGTAGCTGATAATAAGCGAAAGCAATAGAATGGCAGCGACCAAAAGAATCAACTGCCTCTTCAGCGAGTCGTTCAAATCATTTGAAGTTGTATATAATTCTTCGGTTTTATTTTTCGCAAAATCGTCAATTTTTTGAAGTGCGATGAGTGTTGCCGCCGCCTGATTTCCGCCCAGGCCAAAACTTTTTGTACGATCTAAGGCCTTCTGCATTTTTCCGGCATGCAGCAGCCGGATGGTTTCCTGGCGCGTCGAGTTCCATTTTACGAAGGCCTGCTTTACCGAGTCGATATCGGAGTGGGGTCCAAGGTACTGACTATAGAGTATGTCAATCTGCTCAAAGGCGTTGATTTTTTTGATTTCAATCTGGTTCAGGTTAAAGGTCATTTCCTTTTCAGTAGTCGTGATAAATATGTCTTTCAGATAGATGCGTATGGTAAGTATATCGGCACGTAACTCTCCAATGGCTCGCCTTACCTTAAGCGGATGGTTATACATGGTTTCTATTTGCAGATGGAGTTTGTCGGATTGCAGATAGGAGATTACACCCATCATAATGACGAAAAACAGCATGACGGCAAAGCCAAGGATGAGCTGTGTTCCGATTTTTAGATTTTTCATTTTTCTGATTGTTATAATTTCTGAAATATAGCCGACTGTGGATATACTTCACGATAATCATGTTTCATTAAAATATCTCTTTCTGTTTCACCAGTTATCAAATAACCTCCGCGGGCCAGGCAATCGCCGGTCTTTTTAACTATTTTTTTCCTGTACCCCGGGTTGTAGTAAAACAGGAGGTTGGCACACACCACCAGATCGAAGTCTCCGAATATGCTGGCGGGCGGAGCGCTGAATTGCTCATTGAAAAGATCGAACACCGAGAAATCAATATTTTTCTTTAGCTCTGGCTTCACTGAATAAATTTCACCATGTCTGGTGAAGCATTGTTTAATTCTTTTCAGATTCAGACCACTTAATGCATCTTCAGTATACTCACCCCTGCGGGCCTTGTTTACCTGCGATTCGGTATGGTCGGAAGCAAAGATCCGGTAATCAAATCTTTGACTCTCTCCGTTTTTAAGCTCCTCCAGCAACATGGCCAAACTGTAAGGTTCCTGTCCACCGGCGCAGGCAGCAGTCCATATCCGTATCTCTTTGCAGTTTGTATTTTTCTTTTTTAAAATAATCGAAGGCAATATGATGCGTTCCAAAACGGAATAAGTAAGTGTGTTGCGGAAAAATTCACTGTAATTGATGTTGAGAGAATCAATTAATTTTAGGGCTTCCTCCTTGCTTTGCTCCAGGAGGTTGCGATATGCTTCGGCTGAGTCGCAATGCGTTTCTGTGATTCTTTTCTGGAGTGATTTGTTCAGGAAGGAATCATCGTATTTTGAAACATCAATACCGGCTGAGCACGATATGATTTCATTGTCAACAAGTTTTTTCATTTCCCCAACTTAAAAAAACAAGGCAAAATCTAAATCTTTAGCATCACATTGAGCAGGAGCAGGTCAGGGTCGTCGTCGTCGACTACCAGGATCTTACACTCGCTGTTTTTATTGGTGATCACAATGGTGATTTTATGAGCTTATGTAATAATGTTGCTAAAGTGCTGATTATTTTCAATTTCAAATGTTCATAGCAACGCAATATATTTTCTATGTTTAAGAATGATCCCAATATAGAATTGGGGCATTCCGGGTGCTGGAATTGATGATTCTTTTTGACAAAATTGTGAATATCGTAACAAATCTAAACCTTTTTTTTCAAAAAGACGAATATTTGTATAAATACAGCAATTCTGATATAATTGGGAAAATCGGAGCTCCTGACCACCTCAACTTATTAATATCCAATACGTCAATGAATCGGCTGTGCGAAGAAATCCTCCATTTTCTTTAAACCGATCAATTTGCGTTTGATGCATTCTTGGCGATTTTTGCAACATCGGCCTGGGTGAGCCGCGCGTGTCGGATCTCCAAAAATTTTCAGCCACCGCTCAGAGGAGAGCTTGGTTGTAATAATCTTTGAAATGTATTAAAATTGTCTCTTTACTGAGCTTTTTTTGTTAAATTTACCTCAGATATCTTGAAGTATAAACTGAATGATCATCCCTTCATCTATGAAAAACAACTACCCCTCTGCAAAGAAATATTGGCATGCATCAGCCCCAATTTCAATCTCAATCTCAATGGTTCTGTTCCTCGTCTTTTTATTATCCGGTAACAGGGTATCAGCCCAGGCGACATTACCAGCCACATCAGGTATGGAAAAGGCAAATTTCTATCAGATCCAGAAAAGTTTCAACGATGACTGGAAAGGACGGGTAGTTACCAGGGGCTCGGGTTATAAGCCGTTCAAACGCTGGGAATGGTTTTGGGAGCAGCGCGTTGACCGTCAGGGCAACTTTCCGCCCAACAATATTGTGGTCACAGAGTGGGAAAAATATGCCGCGACCCATGCAACCGATTCTCCCCAGGATTCGGCAGCCTACTGGACGGCCATGGGACCCTATGCAACAAAAAGCGGGTATTTCGGACTGGGGCGCATCAACTGCATGGCCTATCACCCCAACGACAAGAACACCTTCTGGGCAGGAACACCTTCGGGAGGATTATGGAAGACAACTGATTTCGGGAAAACCTGGACAACGAATTTTGACGACCAGCCGGTGCTTGGTGTCAGCGACATGGTGATCGATCCGAAAGATCCTCAAACCATGTACATCGCCACTGGTGACGGTGATGCTGCCAGTGCAGTGGGTAGCATCAATGGCAGTGGTCCGGGTGACACCAAAAGCATCGGCGTACTCAAGTCGATCAACGGCGGGGTTACATGGAGCGCTACCGGGCTGAGCTGGGGCTCCGACAGCAACAAACTGATCCGCCGCCTGGTGATGCATCCCACTCAATCAAATGTTCTTTTTGCCGCTACTACTTCTGGAATTTACAGGACAATAAACGGAGGGATAAAGTGGGATTTGCAAAAAGCGGGATATTTCACCGATATCGTATTTAAACCCCAGGACTCGTTGGTGATGTATGCTGCAAGAAAACTTGGGATGATTTTCAAGTCGGTCGATGGAGGGAACGTCTGGGACTCGCTCATTGAATTCAAAAATGGATACCGTATCATTCTTGCAGTAAACCCAAAGAATCCATTGTTACTGGAAGCCATCTGCACCAATGGGATGAACGGACTTGATGGCTTGTATCGTTCGACTGACCAGGGAGGTAAATTTACTAAATTTTATCCCAAAGATCCCATTGATTCGACGAGGGTAACACAGAATTTGCTGATTATTTATGCCGACACGAACTATCATGCTAACCCATGGGAAGGGCAGGGAAATTATGACCTCTGCTACCTGATCAATCCCACCGATACCAACGAGCGATGGGTGGGAGGTGTCAATACCTGGAAAAGCACCAACAGCGGGAAGTCCTGGACACTCGTTAACTATTGGACTGATACAGTTGCCTGCCCCACAGTACATGCCGACAAGCATTGGTTTGCGTTCCATCCGCTTCAGCCCGGTACTTTCATGGAGGGAAATGATGGCGGGATCTATTATACCAAGGATGGAGGCAATAAATGGACCGACATTACCCGGGGTATGCAGATTGGTCAGATTTACCGGATCGGAGGTTCTTACACCGATAAAAACCTGGTCATTGCAGGGTTCCAGGATAACGGCACCCAGATTCAAAATGATTTTAACTGGCTGGCTCCCGTTCTTATCGGTGGTGACGGTATGGATTGCCTCATCGATCATTACAATCCTGCAGTGCAGTATGCATCCTATTGCAATGGAGTAATCTACAGGACCACCGACCCTACCTGGGAGAACTACAAAATGAGAAGGACTATCTCCGCCAATATTCCGGGCAGACCTTCCGGTGCATGGGTAACCCCCTATATTTTACATCCCAAAGATACCGGTACAATATATGCAGGGTACCCGGATATCTACAAAACAATAAACGGAGGTATAAAATGGGAGAAGGCAAACAAACAAAACCTCCCAACCCCCCAACCCCAAAATGATACCCAGATCAAATCCATCGAAATTTCGCCAAGCAATCCAAAGGTGATGTACGCGGCCAGGCTTTATGCGCTTTTTAAAACTGATGATGACTGGCAAACATACACGGAAAAGAAGAATCCTTCGGGAACCGACAGTTGTGCGATAACCATGATTGCCGTGCATCCGACAAATCCCGATACGCTGTGGGTTACTTTAGGCGGATATAAGAATAACAAGAAGGTTTTCCGCTCAAACGATGGTGGGGATAACTGGATCAACATCTCCGGATCGCTTCCGAACCTGCCGGTAAGCTGCATAAAATATCAGAACAATTCCAACGACGGCTTGTATATTGGTACCGATGCCGGTGTGTATTACAGGAATTCAGGGATGACTGACTGGAGGAGGTACAGTCAGGGCTTACCCAACGTGGTGGTGACCGACCTTGAGATTCAATACATGGCAGGAAAGATACGCGCCTCAACTTATGGAAGGGGTATGTGGGAATCGGAACTATATGTTGAGCCTGGCTATTACCAGATCAATGGAGTTGCCCTCCCGATGAATGGGGGTACCATTACGGGTGCAGGGGTATATGGTGCCGGGGCCACGGTCACCATGAAGGTTGTGCCTGCAAAGAATATGCTTTTCAGGGGATGGTATGAGAATGATTTGCAGATTACTGATTCTTCTGCAAGAACATTGACATTTGCTGTGAATTCCAACCGCAACCTGGTTGCAACTTTCGCGCAACCGGTAGGTGTTGACGAGCTCACAAACAACCCGGTAAGGCTCTATCCAAATCCAAGCAGCGGACTGGTTGAAGTGGTCGTTGACCCGAGCATCAGCCGGGAGATCCGGTCGGTCGTGGTTACCGGAATCGATGGAAAAATAGTGTACCGGTCAACCGCTGTACATGCCGGAGGAGGTTTCACCATCGACCTTTCCTCCTGTATTTCAGGGGAATACATTGTGACTTTATCCCTTGCTTCAGGAGGTAAATTCAGCAACCGCCTGGTTATCCGGAGGTAGATGGTCTTGAAAATGCAGGACTGGGAAACGTCTGGAAATAACGCTCGCTTGGCGCACTGAAAATCTATGTTTATGGTTTCTTTACAATTTCCACGCGTCTGTTTTTGGCTTTGCCTTCATCCGTTCTGTTATCGGCCACGGGTTTTTCCTGACCCCAGCCAATCGACGATAATCTTGATTTATCTATACCTTTTGCAATAAGAGCATCCATAACTGATTTGGCTCTGTCGTTGCTAAGTTTTTTGTTGCTGGCTGCCTCCCCAACATTATCCGTATGACCTTCAATTGATATTTTAAGGTTTGCATCCAAGTTCAACATTTCATAGATCTGGTCAATTATTGGAAGTGATTCTTTTTGTATTACAGATTTTCCTGTTTCGAAAAGTATGTCCAGCGCTATAAAACCATCTTTGTTTAACGCATCAAGTATTGCAGATGCTTGAATATCTTGTTGCATTTCTTCAATTTCCATTATGATAAGCGTATATGATTCTGCGACATCTGAAGCAGCCTCAATGCCAATCCATATAGATTTCCCTCCCGATTTACAAAATAGAGTTACATATTGTGAACCCAAATAAATTCTTTTCACACCATACTTTGCAAGGGCGTTTTCGTAGTTCTTTACAACCTGATAAAAAGAATATGGTTGTTTCCCTCCTTCAGTATTAAAATCATACGTAACCATGGTTTTGTAACCTTCAATGGTTTTTGAATTGCCATCAGTCATAACAAGATCAGTAACGCCAAAGTTTTTGGCACATTCTCTTATTGTATAATTTGGCATTCTGTTAAAGAGCGGATGATCCTTACATCCATCTGCATCTTGTGCAATTACTGATACAATGCTGAAAAGTATCAATGCGAGAGAAATAGTAATTTTTTTCATTTTCTTTAGAGTTGAGGTTTTTATCACTGTGTGATTTTGTTTCAAAAATACGATAATTATCAACTGATAATGATCGGTCATTGGTACCGGCAGGGCTTCGTGACAAACTGATTTGTTTTGTGCATCCTCGACTGGCTTGACAAGACATTCGCTGCAATGGATTTACTTCGTCAAAAATTAATCTTCGAATTTCTTTTATTATTACTTTTACTCCAATAAAAAAAGGAACATTTGTTTTATTCTCGAGAAAATAGTATTCCTGCCATTGACACATTCAAGGTCATCCTTCTCTTTTTGGCCGGACTGTTCCTTATAAGATGCTCATCTCCAACGGCCACGAAAAATGATCAGGCATTCGACTCCCTGGTCCGGGTGGTCAACCTGAAGCTTAAAACCAATGCCGACAGCGCGTTGCAGGCTTCCGAAATGCTATATCGGTTAACAACCGAAAAACAAGATACCGCACAAGCTTATGAGGCGGCCCGGCTCAGGGGGCAGGCCTTCCAGGTGACCGGGAGGAATGACTCCGCGTATCGATATTATTCTAAAATGCGCAAAATGGCTTTTATGATGAACGATACCGTGCGTATTCTTCAGACCTGCCATATTCTGGGAACCCTTCTTTTTGAGATGGGCTCCAATGATTCTGTTGCGTTTTGGTACCGCAAAGGGTTGACTTTGGCAAAGGCTTCAAAAAATGAGGCTTATCTTGCCGGGTTTTCCACCAACCTGGGTCTTGTTCACGGTCAGAACGGGCAATTGGACAGCGCCATGCAGTGCTATACCGAGGCTGCAAGGTACTACGAAAATTTAACCGACTCCATGAATATTGCCCAGGTATACCGCAACATGGGCAGCCTGTTCATCGACCAGGGCCTTTATCAGAAAGCCATTCAAACTTTCCACCTGGCCATTCGGATTAACCGGAAACTTGACAACATGATTGAGGTGGCAACCGATTACACAAACATAGCCGTTGCTTTCATGATGATCTCTTCCGACTCTGCCGGATATTATTACAAAGCTGCCCTGAAGATCATATCTAAAAAGGGTACTTTGGCAAACCTGTTGCCGTTGAAATTCAACTATGCCAACTACCTTTCAAAACTTGGCCGGTATGACGAGGCCGAACAGACCTATGGGGAGGTGCTCCGGATAAGCAAAGCGAACAATATTTTAAAGGGGCAGATATACAGCCTCAACAATCTGGCAACCACTGCTGTAAGACACAAGGATGCCCCAAAAGCCAACAGATTATTTGAGGAAGCGCTTCAATTAGCCGGAAAGAATAAACTTACTGCCGACCTCCTGATGTTATACCGTGAGGCCTTTCAAAGCAATCTGGAACTTCAGGATGTGGAGCGGGCCCAAACCTATTTTAAACGATGGGACCATCTGAACGACAGCCTGAAGACCATCGAACAACGGGATGCTGTTTTAAAATACCAGGGCCTTTACGAGACCCAGGTGCTTGAAACGAAAGTCAATGACCTGAATTCCCATGTCAGGCTGCAAAAATCGCGGAACATCATCATCGCCTTAATATTGCTGGCCTTGCTGCTCCTGGTATCAACCCTCGTTATTCTCCTCTTTTTCCGGAACCGGCAAATCAACCAAAAAAGAAAACTGGCTGAGCAACAGGCGCTCCATTCAGAACAGGAAAAATTACTGAAACAGGCTGAACTGGATAAGAAAACGCTTGAGCACCAGCTTAAAGAGGAGGAGGTTGACCGGCTTGAACTGGAGGTGAACCTCAGGGAGCAGGATCTGGTGTACCAGTCGCTGATCACCACTGAAATGAACCATGTAAACCGCTCGGTGCAGGAGAAACTGGGGCAATTTCAGTACCGTTTCCCTAAAAAGGTCGACCAGGATGAATTCAGTCAGTTGCTGTCGGAGATCATGCGCGATGCATCAAAGAGCCCGATGAACGATTTCGAGGTCATGTTTAAACAGATGCATGGAGGTTTTTCGGAAAAGCTGCTTGCCATCTCTCCCGATTTTTCGCGCAGCGAACTTCAGATTTGCGCGTTGCTGCGATTAAATCTTTCCTCAAAAGATATCGCACGGATTGCAAATCTTTCATTGGCGACCATAGAAGTTACCCGACATCATATCCGCAAAAAACTCGGACTTGATCAAAAAGAGAGCCTCTCCAGCTATCTTATTCAGCTCTGATCCCGCTTTTCCACCTTTACTTTACCTTAAGATTATTCGTAATCAGCTTTAGATCAGTTCCTTAAGCATCTGATAACATAGGGCAATTCCAGGCCATTCGTGAATCATTTGCCATCAGATCAGATAGTTAGTATGTTTGATAAAGGAGAATGCAAGGAAATTCACGGCTTGCATCATTGACTTTGTGCTTGCCGGCAGGGTACCTTTACCGGATTCAAATTAATTAGCCCGATGCAAAGAGATACTGCTTTTTTAACTGTTGTTCTGATTGCCGATGACAACGATGACCATTACCTGCCGATGGAAGAAATATTGCTGCAGGAGGGTTATGTTGTTGAACATGTCCGGTCAAGCGAAGATGCCATCGTTCGTTGCGCAGCGCCCCCGCCTGTTCACATTGCGCTGGTCGATGCGAGCCTGCCCGGGAAAAGCGGCCATCTGCTCACACAGCAGCCCCGCCCGGCCAACCATCCGCCATTGACGTTTGTCCTCATGTCGGGCTTTAGCATGGCTGCCGTATCGCTGGCGCTTGCCTGGGGCTGCAAGGAGTTTTTATCCAAACCGGTTGGCAGGGAGGAGCTGCTGGCCGTGGTGAAAAAATGGAGGTATGCAGGAATAGAGACGCAAACCGGAATCTAAAATCCAACGTTTTGCCAGGTTCGAGTGTCTATATAAAATTAAGTGAATATAACCTAAATCCCAATATTATGAAAACAACAAAAACAATTACCCGTATTGCATCGGTTGTGCTGCTTGCCGCAATGATTGTGATGGTTGTTATCTCGTGTAAGAAAAAAGACAGCGAGGAACCTACAGTCAATAATGATCCCGTCATAACCGACGGGCCGCCGGCTTTTCTTAACCAGCCATTAAATATTATGAGTGATTACGAGATAAACAATCATAAAGATTTTGCGTCAGCGCTCTTTTACAAGCATTTCTCTGAAGTAAAAGTAAAACACAACATGCTTGGCGGTGCTTTTCCATATTCAAGTATTTTTAGTGCCTTGGGTTCAGTTTATAAATATTATGAACACAAACAAGAAATGGCAGAATTAAAGGGGTATCTGGATAACTATAACACCGAACTGACTGAAATCATCAATGAAATAAAGGCGCTTTCAGTTCAATTGGCATTGACCGAGACGGTTATTTTAAACAATATTAATTCGATCAATGCTTTGTCGCAGATAAGCGCCATTCAAACAGCTTATGGACCCGATTATCTGGGATTAAGGTATTATACCAACCTGGGAGCTCAGTTTCAAAATGGAACCATTGACAGCTCTCAAATGGCTGATGGGATCAATCCATATATTGACAACTTCGTAGCCAGTATTTACACCAGTCCTGCCCTTGAAAATGCAATCAATGATTTAAACGGTTTACTATGCGGAAGTTCGGCTCTGGGGTTTGACGGATCGCTGAGAACCTATGCGAAACTCATTGTTCAAACCATGGGGCCTACTTCGGACTCGTCGCGGTTGAGGATGGCCTACGAATTGCTTGAAAACTATTTTCAATACACATTAACATATCAGTTTCAGGCGTGCATTGTAAAAACGAATGTGCTGAACTATAAATCAACGGATACAACAGGTGCTGCAGGCATTAATTTTATTCAGAATTATTTTACGCCTATGATCGTGGAGGAACTGAATGAATTTCTGCAAGTGGTTGATTACTTTGCCCTGAACGCATATGATTACCGTAACAATAGTCAGTATGCCAACGACATAACCTATTCAGGAGCAGGCTTGGCTCCCGACAATAAATGCGTTAACGTGTTATCAAGGGCCAGGTTCCTGGTCAACACTTACCTGGACGCACTCGGGCTTCCCTATCCTTCCTATTGCGGCGAGATTGTACTGCCACAATATTACAGTGTGGGGATGCAGGTTACTCCTTCGTTCAATGTAACGATGGGAGGAATTGTGATGTTTCAGTCAGCTGACACCACTATTTCCTCACAGATACCATATACCTATTGGACACAACCTATGAATTACCAGTGGGACAACAACTGGATGGTATGCAAATACGCTCAGGTGGCAGACGCGGGCCACAGTTTTTCATGTACCCCTACTGTCTTGCAGGTGGTAGATAATAGCAATCAAAACCTGCCCTGGTTTCATCTCAACTTCATTAAAGGAAGTGTTACACCGATGTATTACAACCCGCAGAATCCATCACAAACATCAACCGCTAAGACGAGTGACTGCAGCATGCAGTTCTCATTTTATTCTTCAACCTGGCGGTGGGGATTTTTGAAGCTGTACTATACAGACAGGAGTGGGGGGCAATCGATTATTCCTTATTGTAATGATATACCTGTGCACGGAGGCCTTTGCAAAGCCCTTGAGCCAGGATCTAATGCAGGATTAAATGTCATGGAATATCACTCCACCAATCAGGCATTGGTTGATTTTACTTCAACATACGGGAATGGGCTCAGCACGACCCCGCAGCGAGGTTTTAACGAGAGTTACGTCCATGGATTGCCAAGCACAAACAATTCATGGCTTTTAACAGACATGTTCTCATTTACCGCCAGCAAAGTTGCCACTGACAACGACCCGGTTAATGCATTCTGCAATGCTAGTTTATCAAATAGTTATGCTTATAGTTCAAGTTGCTGCGGGCTGCGCGCAGGAACAGTCCTTTCAGAGCCCATGTCTAATTGTTATCTGGTTGCAAATAAAGCGATAGATATTCAACAGTGGGCTAATGCCACGGGGACGTGGAACGTTACAGGTTCTGTGCAGGTAGGCAGTAATCCTTCCAACCCCTGTTTTCAATGGTATTTTACCTCTACGCAGCCAACATCAAATATTAATGTTGGCATATCTGTTGACATTAAAATGCAATACGTGACAACATACAATTACCCGCTTCCATAGTGGGTCCCGGCCATTTAGCCTCAGATTTGAAAATCATTCATCATCGGTTTATTCGGAGATAAAAAACCATAAACAAAACAATGAAAAACCTGACTTTAATTGTCGCAATCATCGCCGTGGTCTTTTCCGGCTGCAAAAAGAAAACAGAGGAGCCTACTGCAGAAGGTAATATTGCCGGCCACTACGAATTCATGATGCCGGGTTCGGTGAGTGGAGAACCAGCTAAATTTTACCAGATGACCTTTGTCCAAAACGGGGGCGCCGTGACGGGAGACATCGCCCTGAACGATTCGGGAACCCTGGTCGGTGGAACTGTTGCAGGAACCATCAGCAACGGGGTGTTCACTTTCCATGCCAACATGGATAACAGCACGCACACTTTCCACTTCAGGGCGGGTGTCGGATCAGCCGTCAAGCCGCAGATCATCACCGGCAAATATGTCAGGTACGCTTCCCTTCGTTCAACCGACAGCATTGGCGGGAATCTTACCGGGATCAACGACTGGCACTGCCTTCCCAATTACCACATCAATCAGTATGTGTTCAGGCAGGTATCATCCACGCCAAACCCTACGGGAGCGCCGGTCATCTTTGTTCACGGCATGGACGGTGACATGACCAACTGGGATACCATCGTGCTGAATCTCAGCGCTGAATTCAAGGCAAAACACAACGTGTACGAATATCAGTACAACTGGAAAGATTCCATCCTCATCAACGGCCGCAAGTTAAAACATGACGTTGATTCAGCCGGTTTCAGTTTGCCTCCCATCCTCATCGGCCACTCCATGGGCGGACTCGTTTCACGCGGTTATATCGTAAGCGGCGGAGCGATTACCCAAATGGTCACACTGGGAACGCCCCACCTGGGAACACCGCTGGTCAACCTTATTAATTTCGTCTGTGTGGCCAACTATCCCGGTCCGCGCAACATGTATCCTTCCGACGGTTATATTCAGTATATCCTCAACCACCCCCTCGACATTGCCAACCGCAGTAAATATTATGTGATCGGAGGCCACATGGGAGGCGATTGGGTGCTGAAACTCGGATACATTACCTGGGTATGGAAGGAGAGCTACTATGCTTCGGTTGATAAACTGGGGTTCGACCTCTTCCGCATCCTGTTTCCATTGGATGAAAACGACGGACTCGTGAATAAAAATTCGGCCCTGTTCAATGGGGCCTCAGTCAACCGACCCCTGCCGCTGCAGGAGTGGGTCGACCATTTTCACCTGATCAAACCCGGCAGGTCACCTCAGATCATGGATTATATTAATTCCCTGTAAATAAACCGGAGACCCTATCGTATGAAAAACAATTTCAATTTAAAAATTACCTGCATCTTACTTTTCTTTTCCTCACCATTTTTGGGAGGGGCCCAAACCCAGGAGCAGGTGCAGATGGCAAACAACCCGCTGGCAAAGGCCAACTCGATCGGGTTCCAGAACTATTATACGCCAAACCTCTATGGTCTGGAGGGCATGTCGGCCAACACCTTTATGATCAGGCCGGTGGTGGTCACACCCCGGATGGTGATCAGGGCCACGATCCCCATCATGACCAGCCCTGCGATGAGGGCTGATCCGGTTTCGGGGCTGGGCGATATCAATATCTTCGGAACCTATGTGTGGAACATCCCGAAATCCTATACCGACATTGGCATAGGCCCCATCGTGGTGCTCCCTTCGGCCACCGATTCGTTACTGGGGGCGGGGAAGTACCAGGCAGGTGCCGCATTCATCCTGGTGCAGCCACTGAGCAAAACCGTGCTGATCGGGACCCTGATCACCTGGCAGACATCTGTCATGAGCGCCAACAAAAAGGCAGAAGCCCGCCCCTCGACCAGCCTGATGAATTTTCAGCCTTTTTATGTGTTCCAGATCGGCGGGGGATTCACACTGAAAGGCACCGCGGTTTGGATGTTCGACTTCAACAACGGGCATTACAGCATGCCCATCGGGTTCGGGGTTGGAAAGGTGATGGTTTCGGGGAAAGCCATTATCAGCATGGGGCTTGAACCCCAGTTTACCTTCCTTCATAATGGGGCAGGTGAGCCACAATTTCAGCTCTTTGCAGGGCTGAACATTCAATTTCCGGCCAAACCAAAAACCGGGAAAAAGTAAGAATAAATGCTACACAGGAATACTAACTAAAAATCATGACTCATCTCCAGGCGCCAACCCCTGCACTGGTCGGAAGGATTAGCATCGCCAAACTCGTCAAACACCAATAATGATGCTATATTTGCGTCATCATAACCTTAATCCGTAAAAACATGAAAACCTTCACACTGAAGCCCAAGGTTCGTAACTTTTTTTTGTTCTCTTTATTGCTGATGATCGCTACGGTTTCCTGCCGGAAAAGCGATGTGACCTATAACCCCGTACCTCCGGGTCCAACGAACAAGGAGGTAAATGTTTTTACAAACCAGCCGCTGAGGATGGTTTCAGATTTTGAACACTCGAATAGCCTTCCTTTCCAGGCAAACCTATGTTACCAGGTGGGCTCAGCGATGGTTGGCGAAGGCGGAACGATCGGAACCATTGGCGAAATTATAAAAACGCTGAAGGATGTGCATGACTATAAAAAGCCGGATACGGCCTATGACAACCTCAAAAACGGCATCAACTCATTGCAAAGCCAGATTACTGCGTTAACGAGCCAGATTACCGCACTCGGGCAGCAGCTCTCACTCGACGTTTCACAACTGACTGGCTATATGGGCACGCTGTATACAAACACCTACATTGGTTACCTTAGGGATGCACTCGATTCAACGGCCAGCGATGGATTGACCTATTTCCCGAAAACAGCTGCCCTTTATAAGACTCAGGGACTATCGCCAACCAACCCGCTGGTGCTTTCTCTGCAAACCGATGCGGTCAGCTACGCAAACCTGGTTCATCCCACTCCCGGCGCACCGTCAATTCAATATGACATGAAAAACATTGTAACCCAGCTGAATCTTCTCATCGTACCTGCCGGAACACCCAACAACAATGTGGTGATGAATTATACCAACGAAATCATCAATGCCTGCCAGGGGAAAGGTTACAATGATGCTGCATCAGTGCATAATCTTTACATGTTGCTTGAATGTTATTTCCTTTCGCTGGTGAATTACCAGTTTCAGGCGACGAACATTTACAGCAATGCCTGCAGCCTGGTTGATTCAACCGGGACCGATGCCAGGGACTGGTACACGGAAACCTTCACTACAATGATCGAACAGGAGGTTGCGGTGTATCTGCATGCCGTAAATTATCTCATGGTCAATGTGAATGATTACCGCACGCAAAACCAGTTCCTGAGTGATTTGAAATATGCCGACGCCGGACTTTCGGAAAACATGGTCGTTCTTCCCGCGATGGCCCGTGCCCAATTCGTTGCCAACATGTTATACACAGCGCTGGGCAAGCCATGCCCGGTGATTGCCGGATCGATCATCACCCCAAACAAATATTCAAACGGTTCTAACTCATATATCAATACGATTTCGTTAACTGCAGTGGCCCCGGGAGTTGCAGGCAAACCATACAATGCAACAGCAGACAATAACTTCGGCATAAACGGGATTCCAAGCCAGATTCCAAACACCACCTGGGTTAGCGGATCTCCGACCGTTTGCAATCCCGACAACCACTGGAATGTTTATAATTTCGGCACACTGGGAGTGCCTGATTCCAACTGGCATTTGCTACCCGGACAAACAATGGGCGTTCAAATAAACGACAATGGCAATCAAAATCCCTGGCCACATAACATACAAATCCAGGGTCAGGTAAATTTATTGTGGTACAATCCCGCCGATCCAAGTCAAACGTCCACCAGTCAAACATCCACGTGCACGATGCAGTACGGATATTTTTGTGGTTCGTGGGGCTGGGGCTTCCCCTATGTCAGTCACTCAGATTTGAGTTTAATGGCACGTACGCCGACTTTCAACATTGACCATTTTAACAACACCCTTCAAGGTGGAAATATTTGGGATGCACAGCCTCCTTTTATGGCCACAACCGATGAAGGAGGCAATATTTACATTCATTCGCCCGACGGCTTTACTTTTGATTACAACTCACTTGCAGGAATGTATTATAATGCTGCGGGTGTTCAGACAAGTCATTATTATATCCTTGCAGATTTATGGTATACAAATATCACAACCGGCTCGGAAAAACCCTCAATAAACGGAACATTGCAGGGCTGGGGAGCATTTAATGCCTCCTATTCCATGGGTGGCACCAATAGCGATTTGTGGATCATCATGGGTACGGGATTAAGCAGGTTCAATGCCGGGGGAGGTGGAAGTACTGTCGATTGGTCATATTATGCCGGAAGTGACATCCTGGAATCATTCGCCCAAAACAGGCAAGGCCCTGCCTATTCTCAGATTGGATGTTCAGTTGACATGAAGACCAGCCAAGCCTACCAGCCCTGTATATCCTACTATTACCAGACTTATAATGTGGGAAGTGCTCCTGCCAGCATCTCGATTCGCCCGATGTATACTTTTGTTTATGGAGGCACCTATCCTGTACCGACACCCTATTAGAAACCGGAGCCAGTGCAGCACGGAGTTCGGTGGAGCCAATTATGAGCATACGATGAAAACAATGAAAGCAATGAAAACAATGAAAAATTCAAAAAGCAGATTATTCAGTGGATTGGCAACAGCAGTCACCTTAATCATTATAATCAGCCTGGGAATTTATGGCTGTAAAAAAACAACAGACGATCCGGAACCTGTTACAAGTCAGGGCATAAAGTATACCCATTCAACAGGGATCACGATTCTATCACTGAAAGGCACCTATTATGAAATGGGCATGCATTACGGCAGGCTCATGAAAGACTCCCTGCAAAAGTGGGCCAACTATTATAATACCACGTGGAAAGATGCGAACCCGGAGGCATACAACTATGTGACCAGCAAAATACTTGAGGGTGGGAACAATCTTTTTCTCAGTGACAAGATCAAAGATTTCCTGGATGGGATTGTGCTTACCAGCGGACTCCCCAAAAAGGATGTATATCGTCTCGATCAATGCTGTGCATTCGATTACATGTTCAGCGGAAAAATCACCATACCCAAAGGAGCAGCATGCACCTTTATTGGCGCCTACGGAGCTGCAACAGGAGGGCATACCATCATTGCACGAAACCTCGACCTGCAAAGACCGCTGGCCGTGCGTAACTACAACAGCGTGATTACTATAATGCACCCGTCAAACGGCGATCATAAGGTTGCCACCTTCGGGTTTGTCGGTTTTCCGCAGGGCTATGCATTGTTGAATCTTGACAATACCGTATTTACCGAGTACAATACGGGGAATTCAGCCGATGCCGGGACTGACCCGGATCTTACGTCAAGAGACATGATGGATCTGGCGTTTGATGCAATTACGGAAAAAGGCAACACGGATGCCCCGACCACTGCGGAATACCTGAGAACCAAAAGGCTTCTCTCTCCGTCGTTTTTTGGCGTAGCCGATAAGAACACTGTGCTGGTCGTGCAACGGGCTATTGGAGCAGATGGAGTTATTGCCCAAAACAGTTTGGGAAATAACATCAACGGCGTCACGAATGTTTTTCTAGACAGCACCATTCATAAAACCAAATTAAATATCTACAATGCATCCACAGCGGTTGATGCCCCAGATAAAAAGCTGGATACTCCTGCACGCGGTATGGTTCGCTGGGTGAACCTTGTCAGCTATTTTACCGCACATCCCTCGGGCCTTGATATTAACGCAATGAAAACCATCATCTCGACCGACATTGCCGACAGCGGCGTTTTTATCGGCGGTTACGAGCAGGAAGGCACAAACACTTTCTGTAAAACCGATGCCACATTTGGTTCTGTAGTGATCGATTTAAATGACCTCACCCAGGTTTGGTGGCTCAGGTATGACTATGCAACAAAGAATAAGACGTGGGATAATGTTGATCTGACGACATATGTTAAATAATCGTGAACCGGGTGTCGCGTACCGGTGTTGTGGTAGGTCCCGACCAGCGGATAACACCGATGAAGATCAAAGATATCAAAGTGGTGCAGACGATCAAGGAGGGGAAAAGCGTGTATAAAATTAATTTAAGGAGGTCATTTTATCACAAATCCGCATAGGAACACAAGCATCACAAGGATACGTTTACTCATCCCTGCTTTTTGTTTTCTCATAACCATACCTACGAGATGAAAATGCGGGGGTCAAGAGAATTTTTTATTACCTAAAGCCTGCTAAAGAGCGGATCTGACATTGGATTACCTTCAGATTATTTACCGAAAAGACATTGCTGATGAACTCCACGTTGATCTTTTGACCGTCGGCCGTTTCAAGCGGCAGATTTTCATAACGGACAAGCTCCTTCTGCTGTAATTCCAGGAATTTATCTTTATTGGCGACAATATCCTTCAGAAATCCTATTTCCCATATTGATTTTTCAAGGAATTGTCCTTTTGAATATCCCAACAGCTCAACCAAAAATGGATTCACATCTATAATCATTCCTGTTTCTGCATCGAGCAGCAGAATTCCATCTTTCGCCGATTCAAAGAGCCGGCGATAGCGGGTTTCGGAAAAGGCCAACGCATCGTTTGTTTTTTTCACCTCCATTTCAAGCAACTTGGCTGCCGTAATATCGCTAAAGGTCATGACCAGTCCATCGATGCGATCCTCTAGGGTACGGTAGGGCATGATCCTGACATTATACCACCTGTGGTCGTGGGTTGTAATGGCCGTTTCGACCGGAACCAGGGTTTTGATTACCTGCCGTGCATGGTCGTCAATTTCGGGGTACTTCAAATCGGTAACCAGGTCGGTAAAGGGTCTGCCGATATCGGTAGGACGGAGTTTGATAATTTTGGTTGCCTGGTCGGTAAACCTGCGTATATTCAAATCCCTGTCGAGGAAAAGGGTAGCAATCTCGGTGCTGTTGAGCAGGTTTTTCATGTCGTCGCTGGCCCTGATATAATCGCCTACCTTGCTCTGCAGCTCAATATTCACCGTTTGCAGCTCTTCATTCAGGCTCTGCATCTCTTCCTTTGAGGTAGTTAGCTCCTCGTTGGTTGATTGCAGCTCTTCGTTGGTTGATTGCAGCTCCTCGTTGGTCGATTTCAGCTCTTCCTGCGATGTTTGCATCTCTTCGCGCGTACCCTGCAGGTCTTCATAACTTCGTTGCAGTTCAATTTCCAGTTCTTTTTGTCTGTTTGATAAATTTCGTTTTCCTGTTTTCGGATTGATGGCATTGGTTCCAGACGGAGTTGGCACATCAGAAAATATCAGCATGATCATACCTTTGATCGATTCGGGTTTTTCGATGCGTTGAACTGTAACATTGGCAACCTGAATGCCTCCGTTGGTTCCTATTTGTATGTTGGATAGGATTACCGGGTTGAAATTTTGCAATGCCTTGCGCAGGGCGACCGGCAGCGCCTCGCGCAATCCTGTGCGGGCCATGGCGTATATGTTCCAGTTTGCTTTGCCGGCAACAGGTTCAAGGTATTTTCCGATGTGGCCAGTCATATAAATGATATCGCCTTCGGCATTGATCATCACACTGGCAGGGGCAAATTGCTGAAATAAAATCTGATCGGCAAGCACCTGGATGTTTTCAACAGTTTTAGGTGACGGTTCAATTTCTGGTCTGATACGTTTGGACCGGGAAAAGGAGCTTGGAAAATCTACGATTACAGGCTCCGTTGATGTCACATTGCGTTTGAAAATTTTTAATTTGCTATCAATATCGGTGAACCCTTCATTTGGGAGACCCAGGGTTTCTGCGGTACCCAGTACCATAATCCCGCTGGGATTCAGGCTGTAATGAAACAGGGCTATTACTTTTTTCTGCAATTCAGCCTCCATGTATATGAGCATGTTGCGGCACGTCAGGATGTCTAACTTGGTAAATGGCGGGTCCTTGATTACATTCTGAGTGGCAAACACCACCATTTCGCGGATGGCGGTATTTACGCGGTATCCATCCCCTTCAACAGTAAAAAACCGGCTGAGGCGATCGGGCGATACATCGGATGCAATGTTTTTTGAGAAATATCCTTTACGGGCAATCTCGATGGCATCGTGATCCAGATCGGTGGCAAATACCTGCAGGGTCAAGTTCCGGTGCTTTTTAATTTTTTCCAATGTTTCTTTAAAAATAATGGCCAATGAATAGGCCTCTTCGCCGGTTGAGCAGCCTGAAACCCAGGCGCGCAGTATATGTCCGTCGGATAATTCGTCGAGCAAATCAGGCATCACACTTTCTTTGAGCCTTTCCCACACTGCAGTATCGCGAAAAAAGCTGGTAACGCCAATCAACAACTCTTTAAAGAGTATCTCCACCTCCTTTGGATTTTCCTGCATCAAACGGACATAGTTGTATAATTTGTCTATCTGATGAACGCCTTTGCGCCTTTCGATGCGGCGAAACAGGGTGTTTTTCTTATACAAGGAAAAGTCGTGGCCCGTTTGTTCGCGAATCAGGATGATGATCTTATCGAGGTTGCTTTTGTTTTTATGGTCTAAATTGGGATCTTCTTTTACTGCAGGAATGTACTTCATGAAAGCGAGCAGTTTGGAAGGTAATTGATCGGCAGTGGCGACAATATCGACAATAACGGCTTCGATCGCGCTGCGGGGCATGCCATCAAACTTTGCAGAGGAAGGTTCCTGCACCAGCACAATGCCGTTTTTTTCTTTAATGGCTTTCAGTCCGAGGCTGCCATCTGAACCCATGCCAGAGAGGATGATGGCGATACTTTTTTCTTGCATATCGGCAGCCAGTGAACGGAAGAAAATGTCAACAGGCAATCGCAGTCCGCGCGACACAACCGGATCGAACAAATGCAATGTGCCATTGAGCAGCGACAGACTCTTGTTAGGCGGTATGACATAAACGCAGCTTGGTTTTACTTTAAGCCCGTCAGTTGCCTGATATACCCTCATCTGGGTAATCCGCTGTAACAGTTCCGGCATGATCCCAGCATGTGTTGGGTCGAGGTGCTGGATTATCACGAAGGCCATGCCGCTGTTGTTGGGCATGCTGCCAAAAAACTGCTCCAATGCTTCGAGTCCGCCTGCTGAGGCGCCGATGCCTACGATGGGAAAAGACATAACATCGGTATTTTCAGGTAGTTTGGCTGCTGCCTGTTTCTCGGATTTTGGCTTCATTGTATTCATGCGTAAAGGGTTTTAGAATTTTCAAGACCTGTCAGGAGATAAATTAATGTAAAGATAGTCTAAAAATCAGGGAATTATACAGCCTTTCGCGGGCAGAGAAAAATATATGGTGGAGCCTTTTCCCTCTTCGCTCACGACCCATAATTTTCCGCCGTGTTTTTCGACAAACTCCTTGCAGATAATTAAACCCAAACCGGTACTGGGTTCGCCTTCGGTGCCTTTGCGGTTGGTTTGCTCATCAAAGCGGAAAAGATTTTCGATCATGTTTTTATTCATCCCGATACCCGTGTCGACTATTGAAATTTCAACAGAATGGTCATTCATCGATTTGGCTGTTAGGGTGATTCTCCCTCCCGGGTGGGTGAATTTCACGGCATTGGAGACCAGGTTGCGGGTGGTTGATCCAAGCATATACTGATCGGCATAAACTTCAAGATTTTCAGGGATTTCAAATCTTATCTCTATCCCCTTTTTGTCAGCAGGTTCTAAAACCGACTGAAGGCTTTCTTCCTCAAAGGACTTCAATAGAAATGTTTCAGGCTCAAAGTTGGTAACACCTCTGCGCAGGCGCGACCACTCCAAAAGGTTTTCAAGTAATCCGAACAGATTGGTAGCGGAGTTCCGCATACTCAAGGCTATCTTTTGAAGTTCTTTCAATGAAAAGGTATCCAATTCATCAACCAGCATGCGTGTATAGCCCAGGAAGGTATTGAAGGGGCTGCGCAGGTCGTGGGCCATGATGGAGAAGAATTTGTCTTTTTCAATATTTGCCTGGATCAGTTGATCGTTTTTAAGAATAATTTCCGACTCTGCATTTTTTCGTTCCGTAATATCGCGAACGATGGCCAGCAGACATGGTTCCCCTTTAATTTCAATCATGTTCAAACTCACTTCCGCGTCGAAAGGAATTCCTTTATAACGTTGATGTTTCCAATAAAAAAATTGAGGATCGCCATCCAATGCAGCATGAATTTTTTCTGCCGCTTTTTCGGATGATAGCCGTCCATCGGGTTGCATAAGAGGTGAAAATTCGTCAGGAGAGTGTCCAATGATATCTTCATGTCTGCATCCAAATACAATTTCCGTCTTTGCGTTACAATCATTGAACACTTTGTCATTCATTACGAAAATGGCATCGTTTGCCGATTCAAACAAGGTTCTGTACTTGGTTTCGCTCAGTTTAAGTTCATTTTCTATTCGTTTACGTTGGGTGATATCAATGGCGGTCATCTGGCATTGATTTTTTTCCCCGGAGTAAATGGCTGTAAGATGAGCATTGATTGGTGAATTCGCCCCTGGCAAAAGGGTTATCTCACATTCTGATTTGACTTTTCTGTCAAACAGATTCCCCAGAAAAAGGTTAAACGCCGGTTTGGTGTCATTGGAAACAAAAAAGCCAAACGGACGATTTATTAAACGTGCTCGTTCTTTTCCTAACATTTGTGCCGCACAGATGTTTAGCTCAATAATTTCACCCTCGTTTGACAGTGTAAAATACCCAGATGGTGCAAAATCGTATAGGTCAGTATATTTATCCACTGCAGCATCTGCCTTTTTCTTTGCCTCACCGAGTTCTTCATTCTGCAATTCCAGCTCTACCTGGTGAACCTCCAGCTCATGAATAAGTTTCAGCATGTCGGTTTCAGAAATGGGCGAGCCTAATCCTGATGGTTTCAATTTCAGTAACGCTTCCGCCTTTTGGCGCAGGATTTCGGATTCGGATTTATGGGTATTTTTCACGGATTATTTCTTTGTAAAGGCAGCATTGCAGGAGTCTATCTCTTTTACAAAATTAACGAAATACTTGGGAACTACCGTAAAATGATCATCTCCTTTATAAATATGTAAACGGGAGTGTCGGGGATCCAATTGCAGCATATTTTGTCGCTGCTGAACAACCTCCTGACAGGTGTTTGTTGAATATGTTCCTATTTTTCGCAAACAGCATGCAACGTTTTTCCTTGATCGGTTGTCTTTAAAATATTGTACCTTTAGACTAAATTCAACACAGATAAAAAATGACAAAACAACGATTGACCCGCAACAACAACCATGGCTTTGTAAAGGTTGCCGCATGGTTGCTCCTTCTATTTGCAGCAGCGCTCATGACAAATTCCTGTACCAAGGATCCCAATCGCGAATATGTTCCGGTTACAGAGGGAGAATTCAGGGTGATCGAAACAGTAGACCTTGACATGCAGGACATCGTTGATGACGTGATGCTTTTGCCCGATTATCCGGATTTGTTCGACTTTCATGATTTTTTATATGAATCAAGAAAGCTTGGAGATGGTTTCGGACCATATATTATCAGAAACCAGGTGGTTGAATATTCCTCAACAGATAACCATGGGAATAAAATTCAGTTGACGGGTCTCATGGTTCATCCGATTTCATTTAAATCAAAGATATATGCTCCCATCGTCTCCTTCAACCATGCCACACAGATCCTGAAAAAGCTGGCGCCTTCCAAATGGAAAACTGCTAAATATAAGGATTACGAAGATTTTCCGGAAGCGGTTCTTGCCAACATCATGGCTGCTACCTATGGATGGATTATTGTTATGCCCGATTACCAGGGGATGGGCAACGATGTGGGGGAAAATCATCCATTCTGCATCAGGGAAAGGCTGGCCGCATCCACAGCCGACATGGTTCAGGTGGCAATAAACTCCACAAGCCGCTTTAAAAACCCCTATGTAATCTGGAATGAGAAGACCTTTCTCTATGGATATTCAGAGGGCGGATTTGTCACGATGGCAGCCGCCCGCGAGCTGGAAGCGCGAAATGTCAAATTGAATGGTGTGGTATGCATGTCGGGGCCCTATGATCTGACGGGGACCATGCTTCCGGTCATGCTGAAAGACACGGCCTTTCCGGAGCCCTATTTTTTACCCATGGTGATCGTAGGATATCATGAGATCTATCCGCAGGCCTTTGCGTATGATATCGTACTGAATGAACAGTACAGGACTGTGCTTCCCCAATATACAAACGGATATTATGATGCTGCGGTGGTAAACAGCAAAATGCCACCGGATAAAATTCTGAAAAAGATCTTCACGGCATCTTTCATCGACTCATTAAAAAATCCGGCAAGCCAGGCCATGAAGATTTTTGCATTGAACAACACGCATACGGGTTGGACGCCGAAGTCAAAAATGTATTTATGGCACTGCATAAACGATGATTGTGTGCCTTTTGGCAATTTTGTAACTGCCAAAAAACATTTCCAGGAGATCGGGCTGACCAATGTAGACTATAAGGAATATCCTGCGTTACCGCCAAAGCCCGAAGATGGCACCATTCATGCGCGCATTGCTCCACGGGCATTTTTTGAGGGTTCCCTGTGGATATTTCACAATAGCAAATAGTCAACTCAGGCAGGAGGAATAACTTCGTTCACTCACTGGGAAGAAGCCGGTTTCTGATGCATTTTTCTGAAAGAATTCCCGAGTCGTTCGAGGCCGGCAGAGCAGTCACGGTTCGGAATGCAGGCTTCAATCAGCGTGAGTTTGTCTTTATCCTTTACAGCTTTTTTCATGGCCTGTTCCAGCTCTTCTTCGGAGGAGACTTTGATGCCTGTAGCAAAATCCCCTTGATCAAACATCTTTGGCAGTTCTGCATACCGCCACATCTGGATGTCGTTGTAGGGCCCGTCCTTGTGCAGGTACCGTTCAATCAAATACCCGTCGTTGTTGATGATCACGATCAATGCAGGGCAGCGTTCCCTTATCAGGGTTGAAACTTCCTGTGCCGTCATCTGGAACGCGCCGTCGCCTGTAAGGATCACCGGCCGTTTTTCCCTGCGTGCCATTGAAACACCCAGCGCTGCAGGGGTGCAATAGCCGATGGAGCAATAATAGGCCTGGACTATGAAGTTTTCGGCCTCTTCAATATGGAATTCAGGGGCTGCACAAAATGCGTCACCAGGCTCGGCCAGAAGGACCATCCGGTCATCGAGATAATAGTTGATGCATTCATAAAGCCGCGTAGCAGTCAGTACGCGTGCAGGTTCAGGCACAAAGGGTTTTTTATGACGCATGGTTTCAGCCGGATGGGAGGCCAGATAGGAGCGGGGCTGAACAACGTTTGCCAGCTCACGGATAAAGTCTCCCAATTGGATATCATGATAAAAATGGCTGCCAACGCGCACCTGTCCACCTCCAACGGTGATCATCCTGCGGTTGTCGAGATTCATGCTGAAGAGGCCGGTATCCAGGTCGGTCATCCAGGCTCCGAGCGACAGGAGGCAATCGGACGCTTCAACCTGGTTGCGCACCGATTCGCGGCTCCAGCCACCCTGGTAAATACCGGTGAACTGGGGATGAAGTTCAGGCAACACCGACTTGCTGCTGAGCATGGTGGCAAAGGGCACTTCCGAGGCTTCAACAAGGTGCAGCGCCTCTTTGCCCAGGTTGAAACGGAGAAGTTCCACTCCTGCTAATATTACGGGGCTTTTGGCGTTGTTGAGCAACGCAGCCGACTCGGCAACGCACTCTGCCAGGCTGTCGCTGTTTGAAGGCAGCGGAGCGTAAAAAAGCAATTCCCCTGGCTCACGGCAGGGAGCGTTGGTCATGTCGGCTGGTAATTCAAGGTAGACCGGCAGTTTTCGGGCAATGCAATTCAGGATAACGCGGTCTATTTCATCCGGAGCCGTGGTGGCATCGGTGAGGATGGCTGCATCGGCTGTCATTTTTTTAAAGATGTCGAGCTGCAGGTAATAGTTTGAAACCAGGTGATGAACCATGGCGCCCGCCTCCCTGCGCCTGGCAGGTGGAGCTCCGTTGATAACGATAACGGGGACATGTTCGGCATAGGCGCCTGCAATGGCATTGATAATGCTCAGTCCTCCAACCCCATAGGTCACAACCGCAGCTCCGATGCCGTTGAGGCGGGCATAGCCGTCGGCTGCATAACCGGCATTCAATTCATTGCAATTTCCAACCCATTGGATGGGACTGTCAATGACCTCATCAAGGAAATCGAGGTTATAATCGCCTGGAACTCCGAACAGGTGCTTAATACCGACTTCCTGCAAGCGGTGGATGATGTAACGGGATACTGTGTAATTTTTGCTCATAAAGGCTGACTTTGATTAAAAATTAAAAAATTTTCCTTGTGCTACGATCCGGTTATCGGGTCGCACAACATGGTAGATATACATTCCGGAATTTGAGGTTTTACCAGTAAAAGGCTGGATGACCGGTGAGGTGATCGGCCGGGTGAATACCATCCTGCCGGTGAAATCGAAAACGACCAATTTCAACTTAAAATAATCGGGGCAGTGGGAGAAGTCGAGCATGGCATTGCCTTCGGCATTGTTCCTTATTTTCACCCAGGGGATGGACGCATCACCGGTTACAAAGACCGATGTGATCGTCTTCCATTGGTCGTAGAGTGTTTGAAGTGAATCAATCGGATCGACCGGAACCAGGCCGGAGCTTCCCTGCGGATAGGCCATCCAAAGGTCAATGTGCAAACTATCCGGAGCATTGCCTGGGCGGGCCACCCTGAGAAATGAAGAGAGGGACGAACTATTGCGCGGTGCACAACGGGTATCGGCTCCAATGACCTTGGCTCCCTGGAGGGCGGCCATCAGCCGGTCGGCCAGCGTTCCCTGGGTGGAGAGGAAGCGGTTTTGCATTGAATCAATGATACTTTGACCGAGCAGGATATTCCCCTGGATGGCATAAAATATGGCGGCTGTGTCATTCTTGTAGTTTGAACAATTGTTACCGGTAAATGCTGCTGCCCGTGGCTGGTTATTGCGGAAATCGACGATGCCATACTGCCGGGTTGAGGCGTTTCCCTGGGCATCATTGGCCACCAGCCAGCTGATGATCTGCGCCGGTGATTCACCGGCCATCATATGGTTGTGGGCATTCACCTGGTTTGTCATGTTCCAGGCAGCCTGGGTGTGAATTGCACCGATCCCCGGGATCACATCACTCAGAATGGCCGCTCCGTGAGGATATGAGGTGCTCCGGGTCACACACGACGCACCGGCACTCCCGATTTCCCCGGTCAGGGTATCTACTGCAACAATGGAGAAGGTGTCCTGGGCTTTCACCTGGCATGATCCAAAAATGAGGGCCAAAATTGCAATACCAAAAATTCTCACACGTTCCATGGTTCAATTTTTTTCTAAAATTAGCTTCTTTTCATCAGTTCGCAAAAACATCCAAAGGATTTCTTTCAGATGAAGTTCCGGGCAGAATCAGTGGGACCCTAAAATCTCCTTTTTCACCCTGTCCTTTTTTTTCGTAATTTTACAATGTATTTAGCGGATTTTCAATTTTGAAGCATCTTCAGTTCGTATTTTTACTGGTACTCCTTCCCGTTTTTTTGTTAGGGCAAACAAATACCGATTTCTGGTTTGCTGCACCTGAAGTGACTGCACAACATGGTGATGAGCCCATCTATTTGAGGTTGACCTCCTTCGGCCAGAGTGCCTATGTCACGATTACCCAGCCGGCCAACACAGTGACAAATTTTCCAACCATCTATCGCACCATACCGGCAAATTCCACCATTGACGTCAACCTGACTGCATTAAAGGGGCAGGTTGAATGTAAGCCGCCCAATACGCCGCTAAATTTCGGGCTGCATATTCAATCGACGAGCCCCATTACAGCCTATTATGAGGAGGCACATAAAAACAACCCGGAAATATTTACACTCAAAGGCAACAATGCCCTGGGCACCTCCTTTTTTATCCCGGGGCAGAATGTGATGAGTAATTATCCGTACAATAGCGAACCCAAGGCCTATAGTTCTTTTGATATCGTTGCTACGGAGGATAATACCACCGTCACCATCAATCCCCGAAAGGCCATTACAGGTCATGCTGCCGGCATTCCTTTTGATGTCATTCTTAACAAGGGTCAGGTGTACAGCGCCCGGGCAACAGGCTTTGCAGGCAGCGATCACCTCCAGGGTTCCACTGTAATCTCCGACAAACCGGTTTGCATTACCGTTAAAGACGATTCGGATATATATCCGAATTTAAATGCCTGGGATCTCACAGGCGATCAGATCGTTCCTGTCAGTATTATAGGCATGGAATATATCGTGGTGCGGGGATATACGAACCCGCCTATGAACGACAGGGCGTTCATTACAGCTACCGCCAATGGCACCAATGTAATTGTGGATGGTGCGCCGGTTGCCACGCTCGATGCAGGCGCAACCTATATGTTCCAGCTCATCCCTACCGATTTGTCTGCTTATATTGTTACGGACAAACCCGCTTATGTTTGGCACCTTACCGGTTACGATGATGAAGCCGGCAGCGCTTTGCTGCCTCCTATGAACTGTACCGGTTCGACCCAGGTCGCCTTTACCCGATCAACACAATATTCCTTCGAGATGATCATCCTCACTAAGGCAGGAGCCTAGGGTTCCTTCACGCTTGACGGCAATCCGGACAAGGTGACGGCCTCCATGTTTTCCTCTGTTGCCGGGAACCCCGCTTTTGTTTTTGCCAGGATTCCATTCACTGTTGCCACCCTGCCTGTCGGTGCCCATTTCCTTTCCAATTCCCTGGATATTTTCCACATGGGGGTGATCCATACGTATGATCCAGGACAGTCGGGATGCTCCTACGGATACTTTTCAGACTTTGCAAGCCTGAACCTGGGGGCTGACCAGTCTGTGTGCCCGGGCGCCACCCATACGTTCGACGCCGGCCCGGGCCGTCTGAGTTATGAATGGCTTTATAATGGAAACCTTTACATGAGCGGTGTTCAGACCATCACCGTTTCCAGCCCGGGGTTGTATTCTGTTACAGTCAATGATCATGGGTGCATGTTGACGGATGAAGCCGAGCTTCTCAACTTCACAGCTCCCAATCCGGTCATTGCCGGAGTTACCAGTTTCTGCCAGGGGGAATCACAGCAGCTCAGTGTAACCGGCTCATTCAATGGTTATCTGTGGTCTACCGGGGCTACCACCCAGGCCATTACGGTGAATGCCAGCGGCACCTATGAAGTTACTGTTACCGACAACAATGGATGCCAGGGAACTGCCTCTGTCATCGTGACGGTGAACCCTGTTCCACACCTGACGAATAATCCGGCAAGCAAGGCCATCTGCTCTTCAACCAATACCAATGTCACGCTAATCTCTGATGTTACAGGGACACTGTTCACCTGGACTTCAGTGGTTGTATCAGGTTCGGTGACGGGTAACAATAATTCATCGCAACCAGGATTGATCATCAATGATCAGTTAACCAATACCGGCATCACGAATGGTGTTGTAAAGTATTCCATAACTCCCCAGGCCAACAATTGCATTGGACCTGTGGTGGATTACCTTGTGACCGTGCACCCCATTCCGCATCTCACCAATAATACGGTCGCAAAGACCATTTGTTCCTCCGGCAATACAAATATCAACCTGACTTTTGATGTTACCGGGACACTGTTCACCTGGACTTCCGTGGTTGTTTCAGGTTCCGTAACAGGCAACAATAATTCTTCGCAACCCGGATTGCTTATCAATGATCAGCTGATCAACAATGGCATTACAGATGGCGTAGTAAAGTATTCCATTATGCCATGGGCCAATAATTGCAATGGTCCCGTTGTGGATTACCTGGTGACGGTTCGTCCTGTGCCGCATTTAACGAATAATCCTGCAAGCAAGGCTATTTGCTCCCAGGGCAATACGAATATTACCCTCGCTTTTGATATTACAGGAACTCTTTTCACATGGATTTCCAGCGTAATTTCAGGTTCGGTGACAGGCAACACCAATTCAGTACAGCCGGGATTGCTGATCAACGATCAACTGATCAATAGCGGCATCACGAATGGCATGGTGAAATATTCAATCACACCCCGGGCCAACAATTGCAACGGTCCGGTGGTGGATTACCTGGTGACGGTTTATCCTGTGCCGCACCTAACCAACAATCCGGCCTCTAAGACCATTTGTTCCTCAAGCACTGCGGGTATCAGCCTGACTTCGGATGTTCCGGGAACACAATTTACCTGGACCTCTGTAGTTATCTCAGGTAACGTAACCGGAAACAACAATTCAACACAACCGGGATTGCTGATCAATGATCAACTGATCAACAACGGTCTCACGGATGGCATGGTGAAATATTCTATTACCCCCCGGGCCAACAATTGCAATGGCTCCGTTGTTGATTACTTTGTGACTGTTCACCCGGCTCCGCATCTGACCAATAATACGACCACCAAGACGATTTGTTCCACAAACAATACAAATATCAGCCTTACATTTGATGTTACCGGGACCCTTTTTACCTGGACATCCGTTGTTACATCAGGTTCAGTTACAGGCAACAATAACTCAACACAGCCGGGATTGCTGATCAATGATCAACTGATCAATACCGGCAATACGGATGGTGTGGTAAAATATTTCATAACTCCCCGGGCCAATAATTGCAATGGCCCCGTTGTCGATTATTCCGTCACAGTGCATCCGCATCCTACCGTCAATGCCATTAATCCGCAAATCATCTGCTCAGGGGCTCAAACACAACTGGTTCTGCTGAGTTCCAATGTGACATCACCTGTTGTAGATTATTCCTGGACGGTCAGTTGTGATCAGGGGATCCCGCTTTGTCCCGGATCCGGCAGTTCGAGCACCATTCCTGCGAATGCAATCTCCAATACCACCATCGTGCCGCAGTATGCGTCGTATACCATCACCCCTTCAGTTGCAGGTTGCCAGGGAACCCCCATGACAACCTTCCATGTTCAGGTCAATCCAAGCCCTACCGTTACGAACACATCACTTTCGCAGCAGATCTGTTCAGGTACTTCAAGCAACCCTGTTGTACTTACAGCCAATGTGAGCGGAACGACATTTGAATGGACTGCCGCCGCCTCTTCATCAGACATCACCGGTTATCAGTCGGCGCCAGGATCCGGCAATATTATCCCTCAGACGCTACATAACGCTTCCGCGATTCAGGGGTATGTAAATTATCATATTATTCCCTCTTCTCAAGGAGGAATGGCCTGTCCCGGCGCTCCGGCCGACTACAGGATTTTTGTCAACCCAATGCCAAATCCCTCCATCACCGGAGAACCACAGGTATGCAATAACGGGAGAGGAATCGTGTATTCAACGCCTGCGGTTACAGGTCATGATTATCTTTGGACCGTAACCGGCGCTTTGGCCTTTACCGGGAACCATTCCAATTCGATCGCCGTTGACTGGGGGCCGGGTACGGATGGAACGATTCAGCTATTGGAAACAGACCTGAACTATCCTACAAACTGCAGCACCAATACGCCGGTAAAAAGCATCGTTATCAATCCTGCACCTCTACCGGCAATCACCGGGGAGGCGAATCCATGCGGTCAGACCACACAGGTATATACCCTGGGTGCTCCAAAGGCAAATCATACCTATAGCTGGACAGTATCAGGCGGGAATTCCCCCTCCACGAATAACTCAAGTGTCAGCGTTAACTGGGGCAATACCAATCCTGTTTCACTGGATGCTGTGGAGTCAATTACCTATGGCCCGGGGGTGGTTTGCTCGGCGCATGCGCCCGATTTCCCCATAAGCCTTACGCTCATCCCTGATGCCGCAGGTGTTATATCCGGCATATCCGGCATTTGCCAGGGCCTTTCCCAGACCTTTTCCGTTGGAACAATCGCAAATTCCGACAGCTATACCTGGTGGTATGTACCATCAGCAGGCACAACAATAACGAATAACGGAAGCAATGCTGACCTGATTTTCGACTTGAATTCAGGCAGTGGCAACCTCTATGTTCAGGGGCAAAAGAGCGGCTGCGCACCCGGGCCGGTTTCGCCACCCCATGCCATCACTGTTTTTCCTGCACCGATTGTGACTTTGCAACCCTGCAACGACCCTGTTACAACGAAAGGCGCCAAACCTTTCCTTTTGAAGGGCGGCACACCTTTAAACGGATATTACAGTGTTGACGGAACCCGGCTGTCATCCGACATGCTCGATCCTGCGTTGCTGAGCTCCGACCCATCTGAGCACATTATTTCCTACACCTATACGAACCAATACAGCTGTACCCTGAGCAAAACACAGCTTTTTAAGGTGAATCCGGCTTCCGCTTTTTCCTGTAAAAGTACACTTACCGATATCCGCGATCAGAAGAGCTATCCAACCTTCGAATTGGTGATTGGCTCCACCCGACGTTGCTGGATGTCGGCCAATCTGAATTATGGAGCTTACCTTGGCGGCACTGTTGCCCAGACCGACAATTGCGTTGTTGAAAAGTACTGCCAGGGCAATGATCCTTTAAAATGCAATGACATGGGCGGTTTCTATCAATGGGATGAACTGATGAACTTCGTTCCTGCTGATAATGCCTTTGCTCAAGGCAAGCAGGGGCTTTGTCCGCCCGAATGGCATGTTGCAACAGATGCAGAATGGCAGGAGCTTGTCAATTCCTCCCTGGGTCCCGGCATTGCCGGATGGCAACTTTTGGACCCCTGGCCCCTCTATGGTTTTCATGGAGAAAACCAGGGTGTATTTTATCAGAATTTCAGATGGGCCTTCGTGCCTCCCGGTTTTTCAGCCACGATGTTCTGGAGCTCAACTGTCAGCCCTTTCGGCAATGAGCGGATCATCAGCCATGGAATGAATGAAATTAATCCCAGTGTATCAACCTATTATTCCCTGCGAAACAACGCGCTATCTGTGAGATGCGTCAGGGATTAGGGGAGACCCGAAACATTTCGAAAACAGGAACGCATTGAAAAATGCATAGAAAACGACGCCTGCCTGTCCTTCAAGCATGGATTCGAACATGATATTGACAGCAAAGATCGTAATAAATAAAAAATAGAGGTAATCTCCTTTCTTCAGCGCACGGAGGGCCGGTGTCAAAAACAAAAGAATCAGGAGATGAAAACCGAAAATCCCAAGAGCAATCCATGTTTGAAGGTATTGATTGTGTGCATTCAGTTTTTTCTTATAAAGGGGATTCAGATGCTGCGTTTTATAAGCCTCCAATAAAACATCCTTCACGTCTCCTGTGCCAACGCCAAATAAAAAATTTTGACGAATCAGCCCGATCGATACTTTCCAGATTTCCATGCGTGCCACCGTTCCGTCGTTGGGATTCGATTTCACGGAATGAGCTGAGGTGATCATGGAATCAGCCTTCGAGATTCTGGTAAACGCATAGGGAAAAGTCCTGGAAAATCCGAAAAATGCGATGGCCATAATGGCTGAAACCAGCACGATCCGGGTCAGACCAACCTTTTGATATATTAACAACAAAACGAACAGCACCTGGGTAATGATCAGCATCATCAGTCCTGCTTTTGAACTCAGAAGAAATAAAAAACCTTCAAGGTACAGCATGATCACAGAGAGGATGATCGTCTTGTACACAGGTTGGCTGGTAAAATCACCGGCCATACTGGCAAGTGCAATCCCGATTCCAAATGTATAATACATGGCGAGATAACTCGGGTGAATATACCAGGAGAGGTTGGTGTAATAAAATGCATCCGGCACCCCCCATCTTTCGTTGGCTATCAAGGCATGAAAAAGCAAAATAAGGGATCCTGCAAAACAGCCGGCCAGAAAAGATCCGAACAGGAGTCTGGTCCTTTCATAATTGAATATGCGCAGGTCGCTTAAACCAAAAATAACCGGGAATGCCAAAAGCGATAATTTGACCTCAAGGTCAAACCAGCCATAAGCAAAATCGGTGGAATACAACATCCCAACCACATAAAAAAGATAGAGGGAGGCGAACGACAAAGTGAGGAGGCGCCACCTTTGTTTAAAAATTTGCGGAACGGTTTTCAGGTATATTCCGCTGGTCAGCCAATTGGCTGCCATGATGACGATGATTGACGGAAGGAGTCTCGGAAAGACCGGAAGGAAAAAAGCCAGCAGGAGGCAGGTTATCAGGAATATTTTCTGGTGAATGCGTTGTCGCATGTAGTTGAATATAAATTAGCGTGATGCCATGATGACGGTCTGCGACTTTTGAATCAAAACAAAGTTAATGATCCCGGCGAGATATCCAATTCCATACACCAGATGCTGCATGAAAAAGATCCAGGGAAGGTATAGGAGCAGGGATCCGTTCCTGTGTTCCCATGCGCTTTTAATGGTAAAAAGGATGTTGATACCCAGGTATAAACCTGCACCACAGATATAAATGAAGATGAAGGATGGGTGAATGAAGACTGACGCCCATCCAAAAAGTAAAAACAGGACAAACAACGGGGGAACAAACTGGCGGATGGTTGCCGGTTTTTTTAATTTTCGGTTCACCAGGGGTTTGAAATAGGCATACTGATAAAACATTTTGAGTAACGATGAGATATCGGGACGGGCAAAGTAGGTAATGGCAACATCCGGAATCAAATAGATTGAACCACCGTTTTCGATGATCCTTGCATTAAATTCATCGTCCTGGTTGCGGAGCAGCTCCTCGTCAAACAATCCAATCCTGTCGAAAAGCGATTTTCGGAAACAACCGAAGGGAACCGTATCCACTTTACGGATCTCTTTAACCCCCAGCCTGTAAAGTGAATCTCCCACGCCAAAGGCTGAGGAGGATGCCACGGCAATGGCATTTGCTTTTGGCGTATCCGCAGCGGGTTTTGTGATCCATAATCCACCCACATTATCTGCTTCAAGTTCAAAAAGGTGTTTGACCAGCACACTGATATAATCATAAGGGTAGATGGAATGGGCATCCATTCTGAGAATCACCTCCCCCCTCGACTTTTTAATAGCCTGGTTCAGGGCAAATGGCACATAACGTTTCTCATTGAGCAAAAGTTGAATAAATGGATGTTGTTGATGGTACGCTGCGATGATCTCCTTTGTGCGGTCCTGGCTCATGCCATCAATAAGAAAAATCTCCATCTTCTCCTTCGGGTAATCCTGGAGCAGAATATTGTCAAGCAGGGAACGCATGTACCGCTCCTCATTATAACATGGAATAATAACGCTTACAAATGGATGCATCGTTTTTGCCTATTTTATCTCCTCAGGTGATTTATATAGTTGCGGATGAGGTGACAGTAAATAAAGGTAATAGACTTCGTCAGCGACAATGCTCTGTTCAAATGACTGAAGTCTTTTCAGGTTCACCCATCGCGCTTCTGTTAAAGGGCTGTTCATCACCAGGAGGATCGTATCGCCATTTACCCGCATTAAACTATCGGCCATCATCATTATGGCAGATTCATCAGGCCTGTGTCGCAGATTTGGATTGTAGTTTAAATATCGGCTGAAGCTTTTCCGGCCAAAGTAAAATGCCTCCTGATCCAAATAGCTGGTAACTGTCTCCAGCGAAATATCCCGGTCGCCCGCCATAAGGTACCTGTCCAGTTTTTCCTGCCGGATATACCGGGCTGTCTCTTTTCCAGCCGAAAAAGGAGTAACTATTTGGATTGCAAATGCATACATTCCAGCGAGCACGTGGATTAACAGAAGAAATGTAACGAGATGCGCGGAGTTTCGCTTCATCCATTGATAGATCTTTTCGGGGAAATATGGGTGTGAATCAAGTTGCTGCTCCTGGTAAAACTCCTTGAGCCATAAGCAAATGACCAGCAGTAGAAAGAGGTGGCCGTGATGCCTGAGGTATCCGTAGAAAATGATGAAAATAAAGCCAATGATGCCCGCCATGCCGATGGTATAAAGGAATAGCACCACGGGTCGTTTTATGAAAAGCAGCGCTGCCGCAAACAGCATGATCAAAGCCAGGATGGCCTCGATTACATCAGATCCCACCATGTTGGTATTCCAGAACTGCGGGGTCAACTCCGGAACAGGCACCCATGCTTTCCATACGGTAGCAACAGAACGGATCAGCTCCTGCAGCGTTAGTTGTGAAAGCGAAAAATCCATCACGCCTGATGGATTGGGTGCGGGCGGGGGAATGACAGTTTGAAGTGAATAGACTATTCCGGCGAGGACCAGGAGGATGCTGATGGCCACTGTTGCCTTTTTTCTGAGTAATTCAGTCCTGAATGTCTTTGAAAAAATGAACTCAAATCCCCATGTCAGCAGGAAAGCCATGCATAATATTATGCTGAACATGTTGGTTTGCACGAGGAGGAACATGATCAGTGCGATGAGAAAAATATACCGGGTTCGTTGCGGATACAAAACAAGTATCAGTGTGATCAGCAGGATGCCGATGGCATAGTTGCGACTGATCATGGCATATTCAAACAGGAAAAAGTAACCGAAAACGAGAAGTCCCCGCTGTACTTTTGGAAACGGGGCATATTTAAGAATCAGGAAAACAGTGGTTATGGCAATCCCGGAATGCATCAGCTGCATGGCAACAGGGTTGTCAAACAGGCTTCTCACCGCATAAACCAGGATGTACCACAAATCAGGATGTCCGTCCCATTCCTTCCGCTGCAACAGGTCGCCCAAGCCGGAACTTGCGCCCGAAATGGACCAGAAATGTATTTCATCCCGCCACATCGGATGCAATAGGATACCGGTCAGTAAAAGAGCAACATAAGAAATAAGGACCGTAAAAATGAATCCGGAGTTATTTTCTGGTTGTGCGCTCTCTTTTATGCTCATCTTGTCAATCTGCATGATTATTCGAGATGGTTGATTTTATGTGTAGTAACGTTGAAAAATTACATTGTTCGACTCACTGTAATACCGGTTAATGCGCGGAGTGACAAAAAAACCTGTTGAGGCATGTTCATAATCATAGATCACCAGGTCTGGGTCATACACAACTTCCAGTCCTGATTTGCGGGCCGCCTCAGCCACATGGATCTCCTCGCCAAACAGGAAGTTTGGCAGGTCGAGATTTCCTCCCTGAAGGAAATAATTGCGATGGAAAACGAGGCAGGAGCCATGGGCGCCATAAATTTTGGATGGAACATTGTTTTTTGTTGTTCCATCGATGGTTTTTTTGTTTCGTTTCCCCGACAACCACTTTTTCGAATAGGCTGCAATCAGAAACAGGTTGTGCAAGAGAAAACTGGAATATAGGAACTGATAAAATTGTATCCTTGACCTGGAGTAACGTTCGATAATTTTCGGATTGTAATCGGTATTCCACTTGTTCGAGATGATGGCAGGAGCGATCACCGCAAGTTTATCAAGGTTTATTTTGCTTTTTAGCTGTGTGAAAAAGGTCGGGGTAAAAACGATATCGACGTTGGTCACCAGGATCCATGCCGGGTATTTTTGATGTTGGTCCAGGTAGAACTTCAATCCCATACCGGCACCCCCAAAGTAACCGAGATTTTTTCCGGTTGCGAAGTAGTGAAGAAATGGATAATCTTTTATTTTTTCATCAAAACCGGCAGGTTTGGTCATGTTGCTGTTGTCAGCAAGGATCAGTGAGAGGTCATCTGCACCGGCTGATTTCAAGCTCTCCAAATAGCGAAGCGTTTCGGGGTAGGTGTTGTAAATAACGGCGATGATCAGGATTTCTGCTTGATCCATTTTTCAGGTAGATTTGATTTGACCGGTCTGTATGGCATGGCCTATGTTCATCGTGCACAGTGCGCGTTTCCCCGTATGGGCGGAATCAAAGCAGATCATGGTTCCATCGTGGTTCCATCGTGGATGGAGATCACAACGGATGGCCTCTTTGTAGCTGATGGGTTGCCTGAATTGGCCGAGATTGAACCGTTCTTCTTTCAGTAAGTGATAGAGAATGAGATAACTCTGCCGAAACCTGTCGGGGTAAGTGTCGGTGATAAACCAATCCCGAATATTTTCAGGGAACGACGGATGCCCGTCAGAAGAGAAGTCTTTGATACCGATCATATAGTGCTCTTCACCCATATCTGTGAAAAGGATATATCCATCTTTGTTCTCCTTTGAGCGGCTGTAGGCAAGCACATGATTGTCGTCTCTCCATGCAATATGCGATACCATATCTCCCGTTGGAAAAAGGTGTAACCTGTTGCCGTATAAATCACTCGAAAGCATGCGGGTATAGGTGAAGTTGTCGTTCCTGATCCAGCGGTGAAGGAAGATGAACCGCTGTCCGGAGGGGGAGAAGAGGCAGTGTGTCAAAAAATGTTTAGCCCCCTTCATGCTTTTTTCCGGCTGAAAAGAGGCGATATCCTTCACAGAGAATAGCCTGGTGACAATGTTTGAATGTATGTCGATCAGGCTTATTCCGTGTGCTGAAGGCGCCTCTGAATCCAACTCAGGATCAGCGCCATGCACATATCCATAGCCATCGAAGTGCCGCTGTAAACGGGCAAAATTATAGGATAATGCCTTGTCTCCGCCCGCACTTGTTGCTGCGATCGCATGCGGCAGAAGCGCAAGTTCCTTTCCGCGGGTATCATAGACTCTTGCACAATTTTCATCCCCGCCCATATCATTGAAGACAAATGTGTCTGATTTGCCAAGCCATTGCAGCATGCTGCCCTGCTGCCAGTTGAAACACGAGGTAGCGCTTATTTTCTGGAATTCCGAGAAATTATCTCCTGAGAAAAATCCGATATCAATACGGTCACCCGCTTTGGGAAGCTTGTTCTCCAGTTGATGGTAGCCATGGGCAAGCAGGTGTTTGTTGTCGGCTGACCAGGGATTCTTGTCATGGAAACCAAAGAAGTAACCCTCCCTCGCCATAACAGGGTATGCTGATCTTTCGGCCGGGACCGGAACAAGGTAAAAAAGAGCCTGGTAAACATCCCTTACCAGGTTCTTGATCCTGGGATTCCGTTTTACAACCTGGTAAATTAACGATTCGATTTTGTTCATGCTGACTATTTTAGCAGGCCCTGTTTGTGAAACCGGAATAAAAAGGCGAAAATAACGATTATATAGATCATAACTGAAGCCAGTGATATCACGGCAGAAGCAGGGTAGCCATACAGGGGTACAAAGACAAGGTTAGCCACAATATTCACCCCGAGGGCGCATAGGATGGCGATGAGCATCAGCCGGGGTTTCAATAGCAATTCAAGTGGTTTATGCAGCAACATGGCAGCCTGCCATAAAAATGCAGATAAAACCAGGGTTGCTGATACAAGAAGCTGGCGCATTACCTCCAGGTGCAGTATGTAGGTATAAAAGATATTCTGGAAAAACATAAAAAAGATCAACACAGCCAGTGCGATCAGCAGGCAGTAATTCAGCCCCTCCCGTATCAGTTTCATGGCCTCTTGTTTCCGGTTGTTGTTCCATTTTTCTACAATCATCGGATGATAGGCCAGCAGGATGGGTATTGTTGTAAAGGTGGCAATTTTTATGATAAAATCTTTGATGGCCGAATAGGTTCCCACCTGTTCATAACTGGAAAACTCCTTGATAATAAAGCGGTCGGAAATGTTGAACAGATAGGAGATGAAAAGCCAGATGGTTATCGGAAATCCGAAATTGAATACTGTTTTATTGAACCCGGCATTAAAATATATATGCGTGTGATCGAGTCCGACTCTTCCCTCAGGAAGGATCGTCATCCGCAAAAATTCGGTTAAGACCAGGCCGGATAACATGGCGATAAAAAGGACTATAAACAGGTTCTGATTAAAAGCCAGTATCAGCAGGAGGAACAAAATGATAAATGCGAGGTTGTAGGTCCCCTCCAGCGTGGCGTAACGCAATGATTTCCTGTTTGTTTGATTTAATGTGAGATGGAAAAGAAAAATATTGTTGAGGAAGATATAGGCGCTGACGACGATGGTATTTGACCATGAAAGATGAAAATAGAAGACACACACGGTCAACCCGATGATTACGGCAGCCAGGGCGCTGACAACGGTGAGGAAGAAGAAACGGTTGATCACCAGGATCTGATCTCCGGGATAGGCACTCAGAAAGCGAAGGATGCTCTGCTGGATCCACCCGAAGGTGAGGGTGCTGATCAGCATGGTGGCATAAAATACGAGGGAGTATTTCCCGTATTCTTCTTTTCCCAGGAACCGGACCGCCAAAACAATGATGGCCAGATTGACCGCTGCCGGAATAATTTTACCCCCAAAATATATCAGGACATCTTTTCTCATTCAGTGTTGAACCTATTGTTTTAAAAAGCGGAGCAGGGCAATTTCGGCAGCAAGAAAAATCAAGGCAAAGATAATAAAGAGTTTCCAGAGGGGCCTCCCCTGTTTTATCTGATGAATTTCGGAGGCAATGGAATGCTTCGTCTCCCTAATGATCCGTATATCCCTGACAGGCAATCGCTTGATTTGTTCATCCAGTTCTGATATATTGGAACATGTTAAATCAGATTCCCTCCTGTTGAAATTGAAAGCGAGGCCTGCAATCTGATTTTCTCCCTTTGTTACGTTATAAAAGCCGGCATCCTTTACCTGGTCGTAGGTAAGGAGGGATATGGCCGATCCGAATTGCTGTATTCCCGGAATAATCTCAAAATCAGCATCCGTTTTTTTAAGCCGGTAAATATTTGTTTCCGGTGAAGCATCAGAAGATATTTTGATGTTTGAATTTTCTCCGGCCACATAACTGAGTGGGGGCACTGAATTGCTTAACAGGGCCATTTTGTAAAGGGTAGGAACGAAGATGGCATGTTTCGGGAACATGGTCCAGGATTCATCCAGCGGGGCACAAAAAAGGTAGACCCTCCCTTTTTTGACCGGAGCGGAGAGGAGGAATGGCTGATTGTCCTGAAGTTTGAAGAGCACCTCGGTGGTGCTGCGCATGTCCTGTTTATAGATAAAATGCTTATAAACCAGCGGAAGGTCAATGTTTTCGGGAAGGTTTACCTTTCCCTGGGCATTTTTTTCAAAAACATCACTGAACAGTGAACTTTCGACATTCATGGCGGTGATGCGCTGCTTCACCGTATCAATTGAGCCGTATCCGCCGAGGTTGAACAGCGCAAGCAGGGTGTTGTAGGAGTCAATTTTACCATCTACCGGTGGAAAAATCACAAGGTTTCCACCCGAGTTCACAAAACGTGTGATCTCCTGCGCCAGCCCGGATGAAATTTCCTCGGGGCTGTTAAGAATGAGCAATGCGTTGGAAGCGAGTTTTGTATAATCAAGCTGCTTAACAGGATTGTTTGTGAAGTGAACCGATGAATCGCTGCTGAACAGGGCGCTGAGGTATCTGTTTTCGCCTGTTTCATTGATCGACAACACCGGTATGGATGGCAAAACAGGATAGGTAAAGTAGAACTTATCATCATACACAATGGGATAATCAACAATTTCAACCAGTCCATACTGAGTCCCCGAAGTGTTTTCGGTATAAGATAGCGTGATCTCATTGGTTGAATTTTTCCCGGCTTCCACACTGGCCAATGCTTTTTGAACTGAATTGATGGTGAGTTTTACCGGAATTTTTTCGAATGTCTCTTCTGACGCATTGCGGATGCGCACCTGCAGCCTGACTGGTTGGCCCGGCTGATGGACCGGTGACAGGAAATATACTGAATCGATGAAGAGGTTATCTCTTTTTGCGGCAGAGAGCGGGATCAGAAACCAGCTGATGTTTGTATCGGGCTTTGCAGAAAGCAGTTGCGAAGTTGTTTTCTGAAAGTCTGAGATCACATAGGCATCATAGTTCCTTTGTGCGGCTTCGGGCAGCATATCATTCTGACGGTTGATCACCTCGGGCAGGGTTCTGGATGATGGGGAGATTTGCACCTCATCGATGCGTTTCCGCACCTCTTCGGGGGTGACGAATCGCTGGTCTCTTCCTTCGAAATCATTGGTTACCAGCTGAAAGAGATCTGATGGGGCATAAGCCGTCACAATTTCCAGGGCCCTGTTTTTTGCCAAATCTATCAGCTTGCCTTCGGAGGCCACAGCTTCCATGGAGAAGGAGTTGTCAATATAGATACTGACAGCGCGCTGACCTGTCGTTTTTTTCTGTTGCCGGGAATCGGGGATATAGGGTTGTGCAAATGCAAGTACCAGGCAGGCAATGGCCAGCAGCCGGGCCAAAAGGATGAGCAGCTGTTTCAGCCGGGATTGTTTCTTGGTCTCCTGCTCGATCTGCTGCAGTAAGCGGACATTGGTGAAGTAGACCTTTTTAAACCTGCGAAAATTAAAAAGGTGGATGAGGATCGGGATTGCCAGCGCACTCAGGGCAATCAGGAAGAGGGGGTGAATGAATTGCATGGCCAAAGATAAAAAAAATCCCGGCTGGCTGGCCGGGATTTAAGGTGGGACGATTCTCCCAACGATTTTCAGATTACACCCTGATCAAGCATGGCGTTGGCAACCTTAAGGAAACCGGCAACATTGGCCCCTTTCACATAGTTTACGTAGCCCTCTTTGTTCTTGCCATATTTCACACAGGCTTCGTGGATGCTGCGCATGATTTGATGCAGGCGTTCATCGACCTCTTTGCTTGGCCAGCTCAGCTTCATGGCGTTCTGTGACATTTCAAGTCCGGAAGTGGCTACACCTCCAGCATTTACAGCTTTACCAGGTGCAAACAGGATTTTGTTTTCGAGGAATTGTTCGATGGCCTCGGGCGTACTTGGCATGTTAGCGCCTTCAGCAACACACATCACCCCATTCTTGATCAGGTTGATTGCATCATCCTTGCCGAGTTCATTCTGGGTTGCACATGGGAGTGCGATGTCGCACTTTACCTCCCACGGGCGTTTTCCCTGGTGGAACTGGGCGTTTGGAAATTCATAGGAATAGGGTTTTACGATATCCTGGTTTGAGGCTCTCAGTTCGAGCAGGTATTCAATTTTTTCATTGGAAATGCCATCGGGATCATAGATGTAGCCATCAGGACCTGAAATGGTTACGACCTTAGCCCCAAGTTCAGTTGCTTTGATGGCTGCCCCCCAGGCAACATTCCCAAACCCGGAGATGGCCACTATTTTATCCTTAAATGTCTCGCCTTTCGTTGCAAGCATCTCCTTGGCAAAATAGACAGCACCGAATCCGGTGGCTTCAGGGCGAATCAGACTTCCGCCCCAGTTCAATCCTTTGCCAGTTAAAACACCCGTGTTTTCGCGTGCCAATTTCCGGTACATGCCATACATGAATCCGATTTCACGTCCACCAACGCCAATATCACCGGCGGGAACATCTGTTTCAGGTCCGATCAGTTTCCAGAGTTCAAGCATGAACGACTGGCAGAAACGCATCACCTCTGCATTGGATTTTCCTTTGGGATCAAAATCAGAACCCCCTTTTGCACCACCCATGGGAAGCGTGGTGAGGCTATTCTTGAAAATTTGCTCAAATCCCAAAAATTTCAGGATGCTGAGGTTTACACTCGGGTGGAAACGCAAGCCACCTTTGTATGGGCCAATGGCATTGTTAAACTGAACGCGGTAACCCAGGTTGACCTGTACTTTACCGCTATCGTCAACCCAGCAAACCTTGAAGGTCAAAATGCGATCGGGCTCAACGATTCTGTCAATGATGTTTGCCGATGCGAAATGAGGATTTTCATTGTATACCTCTTCGATTGATTCAAGTACTTCCCGAACTGCCTGGAGGTACTCATTTTCTCCCGGATGTTTTTTCTCCAGGCCGTTCATGATTTTTTCTAAGTTCATGTTGATTCAGTTTTAATGATTAATGATGCGTTATAATATTATCGTTAAAATGCTAACACTGTGAATTAAATAACAGGCGCAAAATTAATGAGTTCAAACAGACTAACCAAACAAAAACACATAATTATTTTTGAGCTCATTTTTTTATTTTTTCGACCAGTTTTCCCTTTTGAAATTTATTGATGTAATCAATTGAGCCATCCGGCTTATAAAATACCTCGTCACCATCTTTTTCATTTTTGGTATAATGGGTCATTTGCCTGGTGGTCCCGTTTTCGTAAAATGCCTTCTGCAGGCCATCTCCATGGCTGAACTGACCCTCACCGATCACCAGGCCGTCGGGACTGTAGTATAACCAGATCCCTTCGTGGTCACCAAAGAGATACTGACCTTCAAGCCTGATCTGTTTGTCAGGATAGTATTCAAGATACCGGCCATGCAATTGATCATCCAGGTATCTGGCTTCTGACGCAAGATACCCGGTTTTGTCGTAAGCTTTGAGCAGCCCGATTAACTGTCCGTTTTTATAATTCTGCTCAAGCTGGAGTCTCCCTGACCGATAGTAACTTTTCAGGGTCCCTTCAAGTTTATTGTCCTTATAGGAACAGGTAGTCTGCAAATTGCCATTCTCATACCAGTAGCTGGCCATACCATCATAAGCTGATCCCTTCATGGATATTTCAGATTTTGCATTTCCGTTAGGCCAGTAATCAGTTTTTACCCGTGAACAGGCTGAAAAGAGGAGCAGGGCGGTGACAAGGATCAAATAAAACCGTCCTTTCATTTCGGGTGGTTAAACAGGTCAATGGTTCCTTCAATGCCGTTGATCATCATCTGAACTGCAATCACCGCAAGGATCAGGCCCATGATGCGGGATACGACTTTGAGCAGTCCCGGGTTTATCTTATCAGCAATCACCCTGGATGAGATAAATAAAAAGTAGGTGATGAGGCACATGATCGCAAAGATGACGATGACCAAAACCACATTGGTAATTGATTTTTCAACTCCGACAAAGTTCATGGCAGTCGAAATGGTCCCGGGGCCAGCCAACAGGGGAATTCCCAGTGGTGAAATCGCCATGTCATGGGCCACCTTCTCCATCTGTTCTTTTTCATCGGACGATTGCGCGTGAATTGGATTTTCCTTGGCATTGAGCATCTGGAAACCAATGATAAAAACAATGATGCCACCGGCAATCTGGAAGGCGGGGAGGGTGATGCCAAAGGCCCGGAAAATAATGTGACCAAAAATACTGAATATGGCGATAATGACAAATGCAACAGTAGTGGCTCTGAGGGCTACTTTGTTCTGGGTTTTTTTATCAAAATCCTGCACCATGCCCAGGAAAACGGGCAGGTTCCCGATGGGGTTCAGCATGGCAAAAAATCCCATAAAGACGGTTATCCCATGCAGGTATAGATCGTACATCTTCATTTTACCAGTTTTTTTTATGGAGAGATGAATAAATTTTTGATTGCCTGATGAACTCATCAGCCAGCGGCCCCGAGAGCGGATTGTTCTTTTCCATTCGCTCAGGGTGCCATTGTACACCCATCAGATACGATTTTCCAACCGGATGCCGCCATTCAACCCCTTCGATCAGGTTGTCGTTTGCATATGCATTTGCAGTCAGCAGGGGCGAAAGCTGTTCAATGGCCTGATGATGGTTGGTGGTAACAGAAAAGGAGTCACATTTGGCAATAGAAAACAGTGTGGAATTCTGGTTGACCGTCACATTGTGAAAGCAATGCAGGTAATCCTCGCACTGATGTACAACGGGTGATGGAAAATCGGCGGGGATATCGATGATCAGCTTTCCCTCCAGATAGACATTCAGGATCTGGTGACCGCGGCAGATGCCAAAGACCGGCATTTTTAACTCAAGCGCCTTTGTAATCAGTGCAATATCAAGACTATCCCGCCGGGGGTTCATCTCAGTACATCTTGCCGTGTCAGATTCCTTTCCGTACCAGGCAGGATAAACATCTTCACCTCCCGTAAGTAAAAGTCCGTCACATTCCAGCAGCGCCATCACGGCCGAATCGGATGGCAATAGGTATAAATTAATCAGGACTAAGGTGGAATCGGCCTGTTTTAACCAGCGCTCGTAATTGGGTGAGGCTTTTGAAAGTCCGATTTTTAAAGGAACTGGCCTGGAACAACCCTGGGTCAGAAGGATCAGTCCGGCAAGGATCAGAAAGGATAATGGTCCCCGGTGTTTGAAAAGATGGTAGGCTCCCATAAAGGTAATTTGTGAAAGCAAATGTAAAAATTAAAATCTGTGAAATCTACTGGTCAGATTTAAATATGCTGTGGAGAATTTACCCGCTGCGTTAAGCATGGTGAGTTCAGTATGCGAAGGCTGTGTAACCTTCCTCCTTGAAAATTCCATCAAGGTTCGGCCGGATGGCGCTTCGGCTTTGGGATACACCGACATACGCTGACTGAGATGAAGGCCGGATTCAAGACAAAGAAGATGACATTTTTTTGCCGGTTCTGATGGCAATATCAATGCAAACCTGCCATCCTCAGAAAGGAGGGATGTTACATCTGCCACCAATTCTTCCAGTGAGAGTCCGTCGTCATGCCGGGCGCTGTTTTTTCTGGCGCAGGGGGATTTGAGCGAATTTGAAAAGTAGGGGGGATTGGTAATGATGAAATCACACAGGGGCGCTGCATTGGTTGAAAAATCCTGAAGTGTGGTGTGCAGGGCTGTTAGCCGGTCACTCCATTGACTGTGTTCAAAATTGTTGCGCGCCTCCATAATCGATGGCAAATCAGGATCAATGGCAACAATGGTGGCTTCGGAATGCTGGGCCATCATCAGCGCAAGAACGCCGCATCCAGTGCCTATATCAAGGATTATTCCTGTAGATGGGGGCTTGACCCAGGCTCCAAGCAACATGGCATCGGTACCTGTCCGCATGGTACTTTTTTCATCTTCAACAAGAAATTGCTGGAAACGGAATGCCATTTGAGGGCTAGAGGTAAATTTCAATTAATCCTTCAGGCGCCTTGATCATCAGGATTTTATTTTTTTTATCAACCTTTTGTATCACCGCATCGACCACAGGGATCAGGATCTCTTTTTCTCCGAAGCGAATCTGGAACAGTGCCTGTTGAGGCAGGTCAAGTACATCTTCAATCACACCGATATCCCCGTGTTTGTGATCGGTTACGCGAAATCCGATGATTTCATGATAATAGAACTGGTTGCCCTTCAGCGCCGGAAGGTCGGTGACAGGCAGATACATTTCGAGACCAGCAAGGCTTTCGGCATCTTCAATGGTGGCAAAGTCCTGAAATTGGATCAGCGCTTTCCTGTTGTGTTTCAGATCGAGGGTTTCAATAAAAAAAGGAATCCGTTCACCATGTAAATCGAGGTAAACGGATTCCAGACCAAGGTATTTTTCAGGATCATCCACATCCAATTGAACAATCACCTGTCCTTTATTACCATGTGTTTTCAGAATCTTGCCAAGGTAATAAAAGTCATCCTTGTTCATAAGGAGGTGTTTTAGGATCCTTCTGTTTCCGGACTATTCAGCCTGGGGAGCAGATTCGGCAGTTTCAGGAGCAGATTCGGCAGTTTCAGGAGCAGGTTCAGTTGCAACTTCTGCCTCTTTTGCTGCCAGAATAGCTTCAGCTGCTGCTTTGGCCGCTTCGTTGGCTTCAGTAGCTTTGGCTGCCTCGTCAAGGCGAACCTTATTCAGTTTTTTAGCAATGGCTTCAGACTTGGCCTCATTGACCTTCACTTCGTTTTCCAGTGATTTTTTGCGTGATTCCTTAATGCTCAACGCCTGTTCATTTTTCTTACTGGTGATCTTGACCTGTTTTTCGTCAAGCCATGTCTGGAATTTGGCTTCAGCCTGTTCAAGGGTCATGGCGCCTTTTTCAACACCTTTCAGCAGGTGGTTTTTGAACATGACGCCCTTGTAAGCCAGGATAGCTTTCACAGTATCGGTTGGTTGAGCACCTTTCTTGACCCAGTCAAGGGCCTTGTCGAATTCGAGCTCAATTTCCGCGGGTTTTGCGATGGGATTATAGATGCCAATTCGTTCTATGAACTTTCCGTCACGTGGTGCACGACCATCCGCAATAACAATGTGGTAAAAAGCTTGTCCCTTTTTACCTCTTCTCTGTAATCTGATTTTTGTTGGCATTTGTTAAATGATTGATTGAATGAATGATTGGTTATATTCTTAAAAGGGGTGCAAAATTCGGCATTTTTTTTGAAATAACCAATAAAAATTATGTTACTTACCAAACTTGATGTATTTATCGCTCTTGGTACTGCAGAATGCGCAGGAGGCTTCAGGTTTGGCAACATCGTAGGTGTTTCCGCATTTCGGGCAGACCCAGTAAACCTTTGAGAGGGTTTCGACTTTGTTTGCATTGAGTGCATTCAAGGCATTCTGGTAGATCAGCTGATGCTTTTTCTCAGTGTCCATGGCCCAGCGGAATGATTTTACGGCACCCTGCGCCTCTTCGCTCTTCGCTGATGCGATAAAATCGGGATACATTTTGGTCATTTCGTAAGTTTCACCTTCAATGGCAGCCTGGAGATTATCCTTGGTCGTATTCACCGTAAATTCAGGTTTCACAGGATCCATTTTCTGGCCAAGTTTTTCCAGAACCGTTTTATGATTGGCTGCATGGATGGCTTCGGCGCGTGAAGTTGCTTCGAACATGGATGCAATCTGAGGCAGGTTCTCTTTTTTTGCCTGCTCGGCAAATGCGGCATATTTGGCGCTGGCTGTTGATTCGCCCTTGAAGGCGGCTTTAAGGTTTTCAATGGTTTTGTCAGTCCCGACGGCAAATGCCATCATCCCGCTAAGGATCATCAGGGTCAATCCGGAAACAATCGTTTTTTTCATAATTTTTTTAAGTTTAAAGGTGAAAAGAAAACGTGACGCGTAACGCGTGACAAAAAAAGTATTCAAAAATTAGTCATTGGTAATTGGTAATTGGTAATTGGTAATTCTCCTATAGTCCTATCATATATTCAATCACCAGCGTTCCGCCGAGGAAGCCGGTAATGGAGACAAAAATAAATGAGATGAAGAACAGCCCCAGGGAGATGTATTTCACCCCGGAAGTTTCTTTGTTCAGATAGGCAGCCACAATGCGGAACAGGGTAGCAAGAATAATTGAAACAAGGGTGATGGTTGCAAAGAGTTCATGCTTGTCCCGCATTAACCCTGCTTCACCTTCCATTGGACTTGTCAGGTAGTACCCTGTTCCGAAAGCCAAAACAGTGCTGATCATTCCTATGACTTCAAGCCAATAGGCTGCTTTGGGCATCCAGGAATTATTTTTTACGATCATAGATAACAGATCAAATAAAAAACCAACGGCAATGATGGCAATGGGGAAATGCACCAACATCGGATGCAAATGACTTGAATTTAACATAACATTAGTTTTAACGTGGCAAAGATACGATCAAAGTAATTTATCAACAACAGGATTTTGCTGGTTTTTTTAAAATAATTTTACAGCCCGGTTCATTATCTGTTTATTTCCCGAAAAGATGGTTGATTTCGTTCACCTGCATCTGCATACGCAATATTCTATCCTGGATGGCGCCTGCAAAATCAAAGATATGGTTGCCAAGGCTGTCGCGAAGGGCATGAGAGGTGCAGCCGTCACTGATCACGGGAACTTGTTCGGGATCATGGAGTTCGCAGAGGTGGCGGCAAAGCAGAAGGACTTTAAACCGATCTTCGGATGTGAGACCTATCTCGCACGGAGAAGCCGGTTCGATAAAAACGAAATGGTTGACCGCAAGGGCGATCACCTGATCTTACTGGCCAAAAATGAAACGGGATACAAAAACCTGCTGAAGCTCATCTCCTATTCCTGGACGGAGGGTCATTATTATAAGCCACGGATTGACAGGGAATTACTTGCTAAATATCACAACGGGCTCATCGCCTCCTCGGCATGTCTTGCCGGTGAGATACCGCGGGCTATTTACCAGGGGAACCTGGCAAAAGCTGAGAATGCGATCTCTGAATACAAGGCGCTTTTTGGAGAAGATTTTTATCTTGAACTGATGCGCCACCCGGCTACAGATCCCACCCGAGATGCCGATGTGTATAAACGGCAAATGGCGGTTGAGGCGGAGTTGATCAAGCTGGCGAAAAAAATGAATGTGAAGCTGCTGGCAACCAATGATGTTCATTTCCTGAATGAGGTGGATGCTGAGGCACACGACAGGCTTCTCTGCATCAACACCGGCAAGTTTATGGATGATCCTGACCGAATGCGTTACACCGGACAGGAGTGGTTCAAATCGAAGGAGGAGATGAACACACTGTTTGCTGATATTCCGGAGGCTTTGGAGAACACGATGGAGGTCCTCGACAAGATTGAATCGTTCAGTCTGCACAGAGATCCCATCATGCCAGATTTCCCCTTGCCTGAAGATTTTACAGATCCCGACGAATTCCTGCGACATATAACCTATCAAGGGGCCACTAAACGATACAAGGAAGTTACTTCGGAGATTGTTGAACGAATTGATTTTGAATTGGCTACCATTAAAAAGATGGGATATCCGGGCTACTTCCTGATTGTTCAGGATTTTTTAAATGCCGCCCGCGAAATGGGTGTTTCAGTTGGACCAGGCCGTGGTTCGGCTGCCGGATCGGTCGTAGCCTTTTGCACGCGGATCACAGATGTGGATCCGTTGCGATTTGATTTACTGTTCGAACGTTTTCTGAATCCCGATCGTGTTTCAATGCCGGATATTGATATCGATTTCGATGAAGACGGCCGTGACCGGGTACTGAAGTGGGTTGTCAATAAATATGGCCTGGATAAAGTTGCGCAGGTAATTACCTTTGGGACGATGGCCGCCAAAGGGGCCATTCGTGATGTAGGCCGTGTACAGCGGTTGCCGCTGGATGAGGTGAGCCGGTTGACAAAACTGGTCCCTGGTCGGCCTGGAATAACGCTGAAAGCAGCCTACGAGGAGGTTCCTGAATTAAAGGCAGCCCGGTCATCTTCCAATAAACTGATTGCCGAAACACTCCGGTTTGCCGAAAGCCTCGAGGGGTCTGTCCGCCAGACCGGATTACATGCCTGCGGCATCATCATCAGCCGCGATAACCTCATGGAATACATCCCTGTGACCACTTCAAAGGAATCGGAATTGCTTGTCACCCAATTTGATGGTGAATTCATCGAGAAGGTTGGCATGCTTAAGATGGATTTTCTCGGGCTGAAGACGCTCGCCATCATCAAGGATGCAGTGAAGAATATCCTGGATACGCATGGCGTTGAGATTGATCCTGAAAATCTTTCTTTCGATGATGCGAAGACCTACGAGCTTTTCAGCCTTGGAAAAACGACCGGAATCTTCCAGTTCGAGTCTGATGGCATGAAGAAGTACCTGCGCGATCTGAAACCCAATAAAATCGAAGACCTGATTGCCATGAATGCCCTTTACCGACCGGGCCCCATGGATTATATCCCCAGCTTTATTGCCCGCAAGCATGGGAAGGAAAAAATCGCCTATGACATCCCCGTGATGGAGAAGTATCTGAAGGATACTTATGGTATTACCGTATACCAGGAACAGGTGATGTTGCTGTCGCAACAGCTGGCAGGGTTTACAAAGGGACAGGCCGACTCGTTGCGCAAAGCCATGGGAAAGAAGATTGAATCCATGATGAACGACCTCAAACCTAAATTTTTCGATGGGTGTAAAAAGAACGGGCATGATGAAACGGTTGTCACCAAAATTTGGAAAGACTGGGAGGCCTTTGCCAATTATGCATTTAACAAGTCACATTCAACATGTTATGCCTATGTAGCTTACCGGATGGCTTACATAAAAGCCCATTTTCCGTCTGAGTTTATGGCTGCGGTACTTAGCCGCAACCTTACTGAACTCAAGGAAATTACATTGTATCTCGATGAATGCAAGCGGATGCACATCCCGGTGCTTGGCCCGGATGTAAATGAAAGTTCAACAGCCTTTTTTGCAAATAAAAAGGGAGAGATCAGGTTTGGGATGGCGGGGATTAAAAATGTAGGGGAGACCGCTGTAAAAAGCATTGTCGCAGGGAGAATGGAACACGGGCCCTATGCCAATATTTTCGACATGACACGCCGGATCAATGCCCAGGCCCTGAATAAGCGGTGTATGGAATCCCTTGCCAAAGCCGGAGCGTTTGATTGTTTTGAAAACACCCATCGTGCCCAGTATTTTTATCAGGAGAACAGCGATGATATGATTTTTCTTGAAAAGATCATTCGCCACGCAAACGATTATCATGCGCGCAAGGATTCAATGCAGCAATCCCTGTTCGGGGAAGCAGAAGATATCCAGCTGAAGGAGTTGTCGTTGCCTGAGTGCCGGCCATGGTCCAAACTTGAGCAATTAAAGCTGGAAAAAGATGTGACAGGCTTTTATATGAGTGGCCATCCGCTGGATGATTACCAGTTTGAGCTGAACCAATTCTGCAATGTCACCATCGAAGATCTGAAACAGGACCTGAAGCCCATGAAAGGCAAGGATATTGCCTTTGCCGGCATCATCATTGAAGCCAATCATAAAATCGGAAAGACCGGCAAACCCTATGGTTCGTTTGTGGTGGAAGATTATTTTAACTTTATGTCACTCACCCTCTTTTCTGAAGAATACCTCAAATTCAAACATTTTCTTGACGAAGGACAGTATGTTTTCATCAAAGCCCGCATCGAATCGCGGTTCGATAGTCCCGATCAGGTTGCCATCAGGGTGAACCATATCCTGTTGTTATCGGATGTGATGGAAAAATTTTCAAAAGTTATTTCGCTCACCCTTTCAATCGATGAGCTTAATCCCGATACAATTCATAAATTGCATCACCTTGCCAAGCTGCATAAAGGGCGATGCCAACTCAGAATCAGGATACTCGATCCGCTGGAGAATGTTACGATTGATCTGCCTTCGAAGAAATACAAAGTCAATGCAAAAGAGATGATCAGGGCGTTGGCCGAACTGCCTGAACTACAGGTCAGGGTTTTTGGAGAAGTTTGAATGGATTTTTATAATTTAGCCTTCTGAAAAATAACTCACTTTAAAGAAATTTTTTATGCTCGAAAAGTTAACGGATGCCAATTTTGAAGAAATAATTGTAAAGAGTGATAAACTTGCGCTGGTGGATCTTTCTGCTGAATGGTGTGGGCCATGCCGCATGGTATCTCCGATCATCCACGAACTGGCTGCCGAATACGAAGGCCGGATTGTTGCCGGAGAACTCAATGTAGATGAAAATCCTGCAACCACGGCGCTTTACAGAGTTCGCAACATTCCAACAGTACTATACATTAAAGGCGGTCAGGTTGTTGACAAACAGGTGGGTGCCGTTCCGAAGGCATCGTACAAAGCCATGATTGAAAAGTATATTTAAAATCGCGTATAGCGAAATAGCGAGGTTGCGAAATAGCCATGATTTCTAAGATGGATCAAAGCCGGCTGGAGCAATTTTCCTCCCTGGAATTTCTGGCCCGGCAGGTGGTTGAAGGTTTCATCACAGGCCTGCATAAAAGCCCGTTTCATGGATTCAGTGTTGAATTTGCCGAACACCGGTTATACAATGCCGGAGAATCAATCAGATCGGTTGACTGGAAGTTGTTTGGCCGGACCGACCGGTTATACACGAAGCGTTACGAGGAGGAGACCAATCTGCGGTGCCAGGTGTTGATTGACAATTCATCCTCGATGTATTACCCCGTTCTTGCCAGGCCTGACATTGACCATCCCAATAAGATCACCTTTTCAGTATATGTTGCAGCCGCATTAATTTATCTGTTCCGGAAACAGCGTGATGCCGCGGGCCTCAGCATTTTTTCGGAAGAGGTTGAACTGCATACACAAACCAAATCAAATCCGGTTCATCACCGATACCTGTTCGCAGAGCTGGAGAAGCTGATGCAACCACGACCCGTTGAACAGACCAGGGGAACCCTGGTTTCAAAAGCCATCCATGAGCTGGCCGAACGGATCCACAAACGATCGCTGGTGATAATTTTCAGTGACATGTTTGAACAGTCATCAGAACCCGATGATTTATTTGCAGCCCTGCAGCATTTAAAGCACAACAAGCATGAGGTGATCCTGTTTCAGGTGGTTGATAAGCAAAAGGAGCTGGAATTCAATTTTGAGGACCGGCCTTACAAATTCATTGATATGGAAACCGGCGAGCAACTGCGGGTTCATCCTTCAAAGCTCAGGGAGAAATATATTGAAGCTGTAACCATGTTTCAGAAAGATCTCCGGCTCCGTTGCGGGCAATACCACATCGACCTGCTGGAGGCTGATATCCATGCGGGTTTTGAACAGGTGCTGCTCCCGTATCTCGTCAAACGGAATAAGTTATTTTAGCCGGCAATTCGTTATTTTTCCCTATTTTTGCCGCTCTTTTTAAACAGCTGTAGTAATGGCGGAAATTGCTTCCAAGTACGACCCTTCGCGGGTTGAAGATAAATGGTATGAATACTGGATGAAACAGGGTTTCTTCCACGCTGTTCCCGATGAACGTGAACCCTATTGTATCGTGATCCCGCCCCCGAATGTGACGGGTGTGCTTCACATGGGGCACATGCTGAACAACACCATCCAGGATATCATGGTGCGCCGGGCCCGGATGATGGGTAAAAACGCCTGCTGGGTTCCCGGAACAGACCATGCCTCAATCGCTACTGAAGCAAAAGTGGTTACAAAACTCAGGGAGTCCGGCATTGACAAGGCAAGCCTGACCAGGGAGGAATTTCTGGGGCATGCCTGGGAATGGAAAACGAAACATGGTGGAATTATCCTTGATCAGCTGAAAAAGCTGGGTGCATCCTGCGACTGGGAACGAACCCGTTTTACCATGGATGAAGCCCTTTACGAATCTGTGATCGATGTGTTCATTGATCTTTACAACAAAGGTCTTATTTATCGCGGCATCCGGATGGTCAACTGGGATCCGAAGGCACTCACCGCCGTGTCGGATGAGGAGGTGAATTACAAGGAGGTTAATTCCAAATTATATTATGTGCGTTACAGGGTAGAGGGAACCCAGGATGACTGGATCACCATTGCCACCACCCGTCCCGAGACCATCTTAGGGGATACCGCCATTTGTGTGCATCCCGAAGATGAACGATATCAGCATTTAAGAGGAAAGCGGATCCTGGTTCCACTGCTCAACCGCTCTATTCCTGTGATCTTTGATGAATATGTCGACCGGGAATTCGGGACAGGCGCCCTCAAGGTGACTCCGGCGCATGACATCAACGACTACAACCTCGGGCTCAAATACAAGCTTGAAGTGATTGATACGTTTAACCCCAATGGCACCATGAGCGCGGCTGCGCAGCTGTTCGTAGGGGAGGACCGGTTTGTGGTTCGCAGAAAAATCACGGAGGAACTTAAGGAGAAGGGTCACATTGTTAAAATTGACGAGTATGTCAATAAAGTAGGCTATTCCGAGCGTACCGATGAAGTGATCGAGCCGCGTATTTCGGTTCAGTGGTTCATGAAGATGAAAGATCTTGCCAAGCCTGCCCTTGATCTTGTTGAGGACGATACCATCCTGTTTCATCCGGCCAAGTACAAGAATATGTACCGTCACTGGATCTCCAATGTGACCGACTGGTGCATCTCGCGCCAGCTTTGGTGGGGACAGCGCATTCCGGCCTATTATCTGCCGAATGGCGAATTTATTGTTGCGAAATCCAGGGAAGAAGCCTTGGCCATTGCCCAATCGAAAATCGAAAATCGGAATTCTGAAATCACTTTGGATGATCTGAAACAGGATGAAGATGTCCTGGATACCTGGTTTTCAAGCTGGTTGTGGCCAATCTCTGTGTTTGACGGCATCCGTCATCCGGATAATGCCGATATTAATTATTATTACCCGACCAATGACCTGATCACGGCCCCTGAAATTATCTTTTTCTGGGTGGCCAGGATGATCATGGCAGGATGGGAATACCGGAAGGCCATTCCCTTCAAAAATGTATATTTCACGGGCATTGTGCGAGATAAGCAGGGCCGGAAGATGTCAAAATCACTGGGCAATTCTCCCGAACCGCTCGACCTGATCAGGGTGAACGGGGCCGATGCTGTTCGCCTTGGGATGTTGCTGTGTTCACCCGCGGGAAATGACCTGTTGTATGATGATGCGCTGATCGAGCAGGGGCGTAATTTCTGCAACAAGATATGGAATGCCATGCGCCTTGTCAAAGGGTGGCCGGTGGATGATGCCCTGGCGCAGCCGGAGGTGAACAAGGTTTCGGTTGAATGGTTCAATTCGGTGTTCAATGCATCCCTGCAGAATATCAATACGTTATACGATGATTATCGTTTGTCGGAGGCCCTGATGGCCACCTACAAACTGGTATGGGATGATTTCTGTTCGTGGTTCCTTGAGATGATCAAACCGGCCTATCAGCAACCCATTGACCGACAAACCTATGCATCGGTGACCGGTGTTTTTGAAAAACTATTGAAAGTCCTGCATCCTTTTATGCCGTTTATTACTGAGGAGATATGGCAGATCCTTGATGAAAGGGGAGAGGGTGAATCGATCATGATAACCCGCCTGCCTGTTGCAGAAAGTTTCGATCAGCCGATCATTGATAAATTTGCCTTTGCCGAAGAGGTGATCATGGCCATCCGCAATGTCAGGAAGGAGAAAAATATTCCGCAGAAGGAGACGATCCGGTTGTACATCAGGAAAAACAACCAGGATGTACCCGATACCACCTTCGACAGCCTGGTCGGGAAGTTGTGCAACATCAGCGAACTGGCCTATGTGGATGAGCAGGTTCCCGAAAGTATTTCGTTTGTGGCCGGATCCACCGAATTTTTCATTCCGCTTACGGGGAAGATCGATGTGGAGGAGGAATTGAAGAAGCTGGAGGAGGAGTTGGTTTATACGACCGGTTTTATGGAGAAAGTCATGCAGAAGCTAAGCAATGATAGTTTTGTTAAAAATGCCCCGGCAGCGGTTGTGGATTCGGAGCGAAAGAAGCAAGACGATGCCGAAGCGCGGATCCGCGTGCTGGAGGAGCAGATCAAAGGCCTTAAAGGAAAAAGTTGATATTTTTTGCTGTTTTTTGTATTACCTTTGCATCAATACCCGGATTAAGCTAAACTATTTAATCCGTTAAGAAAATGAAAACAATTCAAAAAATTGGGCTTTTCTTTCTACTCTGTTTGCCAACCATTGGTTTCGCAGAAATCAAGGAGATTCCTTTTACCCTGGATGACCGGGACAGGATCATCCGTACAGAACAGAAAGTAGAATCCGTTAAAGCAGAAATGAATTCCCGGTTCGAAGCTGTTAATCAACGTTTTGACGCTGTGGATAAACGCTTTGACCAGTTGTTTAACTTTCTTTGGGCCGTTATCGGGATCTTTACAGCCATGACAGTAAGCGTGTTTGGGTTTGCCTTTTGGGATAGAAAACTTTCACTGGCCCCCATGAAAAAGGACAATCTGCGAACGCTCAATGCGCTGCAAGAATATGCTGAGCACCAACCTAAGTTGAGGGAAATACTCAAGAATGCGGGATTGATGTAACCCTTGAAGGGTACCCACCGCCCTCTGCCATCAAGGTGGGGCCTGGGAGGGATTTCCAACTTGGAAGCAATCAAGCGGAACGGGTTCTGAACTGAACGTTTTTCCTTTGGCAAATTTTCTGCACCACATCGCGGGCCGATTTGATGGCTACCGGGAGCCCTCCGCCGGGAATGGTCCAGTGCCCGACAAAATAGAACTCTTTCAAACCCGGCAACTCGCTTTTTACCGGCGATTGCGCAATGAGGTTCCTCCCCGGCAGCCAGCCCTGCACGCTTCCTTTCCAGTTTTTAGTGTACCGTTCGAATGTTGCCGGTGTGGCGATGTCGACCTCTTCAATTCCTGACTTAAGTCCGGAAAATCTTACATCCAGGACATCGATGATCAGACCGGCAAAATGCTGTTTTTTCTGCAGGTAACCCGGGTAATCAGCATCGCGGAGGCTGATCCAGTAATCGGCGTTGTGTGAATAGAAAGAAACGGAGATCACCGTTTTTCCTTCGGGGGAATGTGTCGGGTCATAATTGTTGAGGTGCACCTCCATGCGAGCATAGCTTGTGCCATCAGGAGAAACCAAATCCTGTTCAAGAGGGAAACGCATGAAATGCGGCTGATCCGGAAAAGTTGCGGCAACCCCCAGCGAAACCATAAACACCGAGTAATATACCTTCAGCTTTTCCTGCCGGTGAAGTTCCAGGATGGTCGAGTTTACATATTTTCCTCCCAATGCCTTGAAAAGGGTGAAATTCCAGTCGGCTGCGGAGATGGTGATGCCGGATGGAATGGATTCGCCCGATTTAAGCCGGAGCCCTTTGGCGTGGTTATGCTCCACGATGATGGTGTCGACTTCGGCGTTAAACCTGATGATGCCTCCCAGTTCAAGATACTTTTGGTTCAGTTTTCCGACGAATTCGGATGAACCGCCAATGGGGTAACCTGTTCCTTTGAGGTCATTGAACGCCAGGGGCATCGTGAGGATCAGCATCGGCATCTCATCGCCATCGAAGAGTAGCCTGAATGCCTCCTTCAAAAATGGATTCTTCAGTTTTTGTGCGAAGGTAAAATTGGTCTCCTTTTTTATCCGGTTCAGGAAGAGGAGCATGGGAAGGTACCTGGCATAGCGGACCTTTCTGTACCATGGAAGAATTTCCGGATTCTGCCTGATTAACGGGGGAATTTCGTAGGACTGGATCCGGCGCATGGTCCGGATAAAGTTGTTAACGGGGATTTTATCTTCGGGAGCGATGGAAAGCATGTAATCTTCAAGCCTGTTCAGGTTGGTGTACAGATGAAAAACCTTATCGCCGTGTATGTCTTTGTTCTCTTTAACCTCGATCTCCATCCGGATCTCGTGATGGACAAACCGGATTGAATTCATATCGATCAGCTCTGACCAGAGAAGGTAGAAAGGATTGCTGTCGGAGGAGCCAAGCAGCCATTGCAAGCCGCTCTCAAAAGTATAACCATTGCGCTGCCAGCTTGTACAAAGACCGCCGAAGCTCGAATGCCGCTCAAATATCGTCGTTTCGAACCCATTCATTTGCAGGTAGCACCCGGCTGATAATCCTGCTACCCCGGCGCCGATGATGTTTACTTTCATGAGGCTAAAGTACAATATATTAGAAAACATTTGATCATAATCGCAAAAAAAACGTTATATTTGCGAATTGAATCGATAAAAGAATGATAGCAAGGGTCCTCAATCAACGCATTTCAGGTCAGTTGAACCAAGGAAAAGCCATTCTGATTTTCGGCCCCCGGCAAACAGGAAAAACAACCCTGCTACACCAGATACTTGACGAAGAGCCGGATGTTATGTGGCTTAACGGCGATGAAGCCGATGTAAAACAAATATTCGAAAACGCCTCTTCCATCAGGCTGAAAGCGGTATTCGGAACAAATAAAATCATTGTTCTCGATGAAGCCCAACGCATTGAAAATATCGGGATCTCGCTTAAGTTAATCACCGATCAGCTTAAAGATGTTCAACTGATCGCTACAGGTTCCTCTGCATTTGAACTGGCAAACAGAATCCAGGAGCCGCTTACCGGAAGGAAATGGGAATATTTCCTTTATCCCCTTTCGTTCGGAGAGATGGTAGCCCACCATGGTTTACTTCAGGAAAAGAGGATGATACCCCATCGTCTTGTTTTTGGATGCTATCCCGAAATCGTAAATAATCCGGGAAAAGAGAAAGAAATACTCAAGCAACTGACCGATAGCTTTCTGTATAAGGATATCTTAATGATTGAAGGCTTGAAAAAACCATCAAAACTTATTCATCTGTTGCAGGCGCTGGCTTTTCAAATCGGTAACGAAGTCTCATATAATGAACTTGGCCGTACGATAGGGCTTGATAACCAGACGGTAGAAAGGTACATTGAATTACTTGAAAAAACCTACGTCATATTCCGCGTTGGAGCTTTAAGCCGGAATCTGCGAAAAGAACTTAAGCGTGGCCGGAAAATTTATTTTTATGATAATGGGGTACGAAATGCACTTATGGCCCAGTTTGGCCCGATTGAATTAAGGCCTGACAAAGGAGCCTTATGGGAAAATTATCTGATGGCTGAACGACGTAAATATATAGAATACAAAGGATTGTGGGTAAATTCCTATTTCTGGCGTACCCAGGATCAACAGGAAATTGATTATATTGAAGAACAAGATGGCAACTTTCTGGCCTGTGAGTTTAAATGGAATCCCGATGCAAGGGCCCGGTTCCCAAAAACTTTCGCAAATGCATATCCTGCTTCGGTTTTTAACGTGATAACGCCCAGGAATGTTGAGGACTTCCTGGCTGATGTGTAAGTGGGTGTCATCCCTGCAACGGTTTTAAACGCACTGTATGCTTTGTTTGGGATTGATGAAAATCTTCTCAGTACCCATCAGTTTTTCAATCCCGGTCATCAGCGTAAACTTCTGCTGCTCCGACAGAGCCAACCCTGGTGTTTTGTCCTTTCAGCTGAATCTGCTGAGATAACTTCTTGTGTTAATACCATCCGGTATCTATTCTGTTGTATTCACAAACAGTGAGTTAAAGGTCACCCGAAAGATGCTCGTAAACAAATAGCAGCATGTTTTCCGCGTTGAATTTTGCCGTACCTTTGCAAACTATTTCAACAAGCCAATTCAATTTATTAACATGCAGGAAATCAGAAATATCGCTATTATTGCCCACGTTGACCACGGCAAAACTACCCTGGTTGACCGGATTTTACACCAGGTTCACATGTTTCGTGACAACCAGGATGTCGGGGATTTGATCCTCGATTCAAACGACCTGGAGCGCGAACGAGGGATTACCATTTTGTCAAAGAATGTTTCCGTCAGGTATAAAGGAATAAAAATCAACATCATTGATACCCCCGGCCACAGCGACTTTGGCGGTGAGGTTGAGCGCGTGCTCAACATGGCCGATGGAGTGCTGATCCTGGTTGATGCTTTTGAAGGCCCCATGCCGCAGACGCGTTTCGTGTTGCAAAAGGCGCTGGAACTTGGAAAGAAGCCGATTGTTGTGATAAACAAGGTGGATAAACCGAACTGTTCGCCCGATGAGGTGCATGAGGCGATGTTCGACCTGATGTTCAGCCTCGATGCCAGTGAAGACCAGCTGAATTTTCCGACCGTATATGGTTCATCGAAGCAGGGATGGATGTCGGACGACTGGCGAAATGAGACCACCGATGTCAGCTACCTGCTCGATCAGATCATCGAGCATATTCCCGCTCCCCTGCAGTTGCCGGGAACCCTGCAGATGCAGATCAGTTCGCTCGATTACTCCTCCTATGTCGGCAGGATTGCAGTAGGGCGTATTACCCGCGGCTCTGTCAAGGCTGGCATGCCGATCTGCCTGGTTAAAAATGACCGGACGGTGATAAAATCAGTCGTGAAGGAGTTGTACCTCTTCGAAGGACTCAGCAAGGAAAAGGTCAAATACGAGGTGTTTGCCGGTGAGATTTGCGCCATCCTCGGCCCCGAGAATTTCGACATTGGCGATACCATTGCCGATTTTGAAAATCCGGAGGGCATGTCGCCCATCAGTGTGGATGAACCCACCATGAGCATGCTCTTTACCATCAATAATTCGCCATTCGCAGGCAAGGAGGGAACCTTTGTCACCTCCCGCCACATCCGCGAGCGGCTTTTCAAAGAGACAGAGAAAAACCTGGCCCTCAAAGTAGAGGAGATGGATTCACCCGACCGTTTCCAGGTATTTGGCAGGGGAATCCTTCATCTGGCTATTCTGGTAGAGACCATGCGCCGCGAAGGGTATGAATTTCAACTGGGTCAGCCACAGATTCTTACGAAGGAGATTGACGGGCAAAAATGTGAGCCGGTTGAATTGCTCAAGGTACAGGTCCCTGAAGCCTTTGCCGGCAAGGTGATCGAGCTGGTCAGTCGCCGCAAGGGCGACATGACGCACATGGAGCATAAACGTGAACGCGTAATCCTTGAATTTGACATCCCGGCCCGCGGGTTGATCGGCCTTCGCAACCCGGTGCTCACGGCAACGGAGGGTGAAGCAGTGATGGCGCATCGTTTTAAAGCGTATCAGCCGTGGAAAGGCGATCTGCCCGGACGAAACAATGGCTCGCTTATCTCCATGTATACCGGGCTGGCCATTACCTATGCCATCGATAAATTACAGGACCGCGGCAAGTTTTTCATTGAACCTTTCGAAGATGTTTACAATGGCCAGGTGATTGGCGAGAGTACGCGCAGTGACGATATCGTAATCAATGTGAACAAAACCAAGAAGCTCTCCAACGTGCGTGCATCGGGCTCTGATGACAAGGCGGTGATCTACCCGGCAACTAAATTTTCGCTTGAAGAGGCCATGGAGTATATCAAAGGCGATGAATATGTGGAAGTTACTCCGAAATCAATTCGCCTGCGTAAGATACTGCTGGATGAGATTGATCGGAAACGGAGCAGTAAGCAGATCTAGGCAGGGCTTCGTAAACCAATTCAGCAATATCCTTTACATCAACGGGTGATTGCTTTTCAAATGTCTTTTTACACAACGGACAAGCCGTGACGATCGCATCGGGCCGGCTTTGTAAGAGCATGTCGAGTGCCCCGCTGGTCATGGTATTGCGCTGCTGCTGTGAAGCTTCAAACATTCCAAGGCTTCCGCCGCAACACATGGCATTGTTGCCCTCCTGGGCTACCGGAACAAGATCTGCAATTTTCGAAATCAGTTCACGGGGCGCTTCATAAACCCTGGAGCCTCGTCCCAGGTCGCAGGGATCATGGTAAGCCACCTTTTTAAAATAACCCTGCAACGGAATTTTTCCTGTTTTTACAAGATCGAGGATGAATTGTGTATGATGCTGGATCCGGATGGGAAGGTTGTACTCCTCCCTGAAAACGCGATAGCAGATCGGGCAGGAGGTAACCAGAATTTTCGCCCGCGTAAGGCGGATCAACTTTTTGTTGTGCTCAATTAAATCGTTCGCCTGGCTGTCTTTCCCGGCGATCATAAGCGGTCTCCCACAGCAAACACTTCCATCTTCATCCAGGTGGATGTATGATATGCCGGCCTGTTCCATGATCCCTTTCATAGCCCGGATAATGGTCGGCGTAAGATGTGACATGCACCCCGCAAAATAGACCACCTCCGGAACACCCTGCGTGAGTAACCCACCCAGAGCGCGTGTTCCACCTTGAATGGATGTGCCTCCCTGAAAGAGGGTGCCTCCCTTCTCCGGGTCAAGGTAGGAAAAATCGGATGGTTGCCCCGACACAAGCTCCCTGCGTTTGATCAGGCGGAGCGAATCAGCATTGATCCCAACGGGGCAGGATTCCTGACAGCGGCCGCAGATCAGGCATTTCCGTGAAATTTCTTCAGGAACATACTTGTCCCGGACGCCGCGGATGAAATAGACCGCCTGTGAGTCGTGGATGCCGGCATCGTTGAGCTGGCACACATCAATGCACACCCCGCATCGCGAGCAGGCCTGTACTTCAACATCCGAAAAACTTGAATACCATTTCTTGGGTTGAATTCCACAATGACGGAAAAATATCAGCAGCACTTCCGTTGGAATATGCATATATCTGGAGAAGGGGAGGGTGATGAAAAAGATCCCCAGCACGAGTGAATAACCCCACCACAGGGTATAGGCTACAAACGCATCAGAAAAGGGCATGAGCCATACCAAAAAATTACCCAGTGGCTGGGTTAGAAATCCGCCGCCGCTGCCATAATATCCTGCCGTAAAACTTTCGGCCAGCAACCTCATCGGAAAGATCATCCACAGGGTGGTCAGGGATACCATGTCGGTGAGCTGTAAATCTGTCGTCCGTTTCATTCCAAACCACGTTGATTTTTGCCGTTTGATGAGGGCCAGCACCAAACCGCTTAAGACAAATAGCAGCAGAAAGTCCATCAGAAAGCGAAAAAATCCGGGGACAGAATAAATTTCAAAAAAGATGACCAGTTTGTCGTGAATGAAGAATTTTAAAAAGATAGGATAGTAGGGGGCATTCAGGTGGACCCCGCTATAAAACCGGCTTTCGATATTTCCCAGGACAATCAGCAGAAACCACCCTAAGGCGAAACTCATGTGCATATAACCGAGTAGCGGATTGCGTTTCCACATACGCCGGTGAATGAGCGCTTCAAGGAAAATCTCTTTGAGGGCTGATAATATCTTCCCGGGATGTCGGATCCCACTCATGAGTTTCACCTTGTCGATGGCGGGCAGGGCTTTAATCCACCGGTACCAGTGTTTCCCGATGGCAACGATCACATAGATCAGCCCCAGGAAAAACGGAAGGACAAAAAGGTTAAAATTGATCATCCTATTTGCTCAATGGCCCGGTTAATGGTTAAAATTACATTGCGAAGGTTTACACCCCTTGGACAAACCAGTTGGCATTTGCCGCAAAACATGCAACGTTGGATATCCTTTTTGATGTGCTTTATCTCTCCCCGTCTGATAAAGGTGTGAATCCGGCGGATGTTGAAATCGGTAAAATGGCCTGTTGAGCAGGTCGCAGTGCAACTGCCGCACCCGATACAAAGGTTGATGGATGGTTCATGGAGCTTCAGGTATTCGGCAATGCGCATGTCGTTCCGATCAAGGTCGATCGATTCATCGTGCATAAGCTTATAGCCGAAGTTTATCATACCGTCTTACTATAAAGTCGTCAGACTCTTTAAATAGGTTGTTACCTGTAATGCGGTTGCACGTGCATCGGCGATGGTGTTTGCAATACAGGCAGGTCCTTTGACTGCTCCTGCGAGAAATACGCCGGGGACTGAAGTGCTGTTATCCAGGATATGCTCATCAGCAGACAATAAAAATCCATCAGCTCCCGATTGCAGACCCACCATTTGGGCTATCCGGTGGGTCTCAGCGCCGGGGACAAATCCAACAAGCAGAACAACCATATCGACCGTAAGTTTCAAAGGCCGTCTTGTCAGGGTGTCTTCTGCCTTCAGAACCAGCGAATGATCAGGATTTTCGGCACATTCCGAAAGCCGGCCGCGAATAAAGTTAACGCCCCATTTCTGCTGGGCTTCATAGTAGAGTTCCTCGAAATTGCGGTCATACATCCGCAGATCCATGTAAAATGAAGTTACCTCACATCCGGGGAGCATCTCCCTGATCTCGATGGCCTGCTTTACGCCGGTGACACAGCAAACTTTGGAACAATACAGGTTTCCCACCTTTTCATCCCGTGAACCGACACAATGAACGATGGCCATCCGCCGGGGTGTTTTCCCGTCATGGGTGGTCAGCTTTTTTCCTTCCCTGAAGATATTCTCCAACTCAGCCGAAGTGATCACATTGTCGTAAATGCCATAGCCGTATTCCTCCTTTTTATGGGCATCGAACAGCTCGTAGCCGGTGGCAATCACAAGGCATTTCGCTGACACAGGCTCACTGTTTTCCATATGAACGGTGAATCCATCGTTGCTGCGGTCAATGGAGTTTACAACGACATTGCATCGTTGTTCAACCCCGGTGCCCATGCTTTTACCAACGAAATCCATCACCTCTTTGCCCGGGCGACGGGAGGGAAAGAGGCGATCCCAATTTTTCACATGACCGCCTGTTTGGGAATCTTTTTCAAGCAACAGCACCTCCAATCCAAGGTCTGCAAGGGCGCCCGCGGCAGTCATGCCTGCCACCCCGCCTCCGATCACGATCACCTTGTTATTCATGCTGATAAAATTTTAGGTTGGAGGGCGCTTTTGGTTGCCCCATTATTTTTCCATCCATGGTCAGAAACTTTCGCGGGGTATCATAGGGAATACCGATTTTGTCAAGCAGCGGCTCTACAGGGACCTGGTGAACCTGCAATCCGATATCCCAGGGATCATAGCCAAGGATCATCCCAGCCAGCTCTTCATACGTCAAGACAGGGATTCCGTGGCCATTCTCGCCATAGGTAATGCCCTCCATTTCGCTGAGTGCATATTGCCATCGATCAAGGAACATAGGGCATCCCGGGCAGTTTGTGAGGATGAAATCGGGTTTGTAGGGCGCCATGGAATCAAATTTCTTTTTGGTGCTGGAAATGGAGTAACCCCGGTTGGCCTGGATCAGGTATTGCCTGAATCCGAACCCGCAGCAATGGCGACGTTCGGGGTAGTCGATCACCTCACCTCCCCATTCCTCGATCATCCCCACCAGCACGTACGGATATTCGGCTCCTCCGATGCCCTTTCCTGGGAACATCCGCGAATAATGACATCCGATGTGTTCTACTACCTGCAGTGGTTTTCCCGTGTTTTTGTTGATCAGCTTATATTGGCCGTTGGCAGCGATCTCTTTTCTGAATTTAAAGATCACATCGCTGGCGTGCGAAAGGTTAACCGGTTTGTTGAAAGTTCGGCCAGTGGCTTTGAGCAGGTGCTGTCTGACGCGCTCCTCAACTTCGGGAAAATGATGCCAGGTCTCCAGGATTTCGGAGTAGAGTCCGAAGGAGGTGATGCAGGAGGTGGTAAAGTTTTCATATCCCGATTCGGTCATGATCGAAAACTGCCTGGCCACCATGGTCATGGCTGTTTCAAAGGGTACGACGTCGCTGTGGTAGCCTATTCCTGAGCAGGTCGTGTGGGCTGCGTTTTCAAAGAGATCTTTGTGAAGTTCCTCCTTCATGATACGGAGGAAGGTTTTTTCGGAACCCGGGAAAAAGTTTTGCCTGACACAACTTCTTACGTAGAAATACCGGTCAGCGGCAATCTCCTTCTGATAATCCTTCCAGATATTTCGTTTGCCCTCTATTTTCATGCGTCTTTGGTATGGTCTTTTTCATTGACAGTATAAATGTGGCGGATATAATCGTTGTCGAGTCCGGGCTCAAGGTTGATTCCCATCTCGTCTGCCTTGATCCGTGAATATTCTTCGATCTTCCGGTAACGTTCCGTCGCCCCGGTTTCATCAAAGATCCGCTGCACCTCGTCGAGATCCTCCTGTGGGATTTTACGCAGGATGCCGGGTCCGGTTTTTTTATAGTTGGCTCCCAGCCGATGCATGACTTCATCCATGTTTTCATGTTCCCATTCCCAGATGGGACCCTGTTCAGGATGCATCTGTGGCAGGATCTCCGAAGGATAAAGGCAATATCCATATTTCAGGATCCACTCACCGACGGTCCGTTTGATGGCAAGTTGCTGCCTCCCTTTTTCGGATTCGACAAAATACCCTAATTCCTGCGAAACAGATCGCAGAACGGTGATCAGCAACCCGGGCGCATTTCCGCGGGGACACCGGGTAACGCAGGACATGCATTCACCGCAATACCAGATGGTTTCACTCTTCATCAGGGCTTCGATCTCTTCATCATTGCGGGTTTGAAGGATATCGACAATCTGGCGGGGCTGATAATTGTAAAATTCTGCCGCGGGACAAATGGCTGTGCATGTTCCGCAGTTGAGGCAGGCTTTCAATCCTTCAATAAAACGAACGTCTTCGGCGAGTTTGTCGTAGAGTTTTCCCATGTGTAGTTGGAAATAGTGGTCAAAGTTAAATAAAGTATGTTACAACACAAAAGGTAACAGGGTAACAGGGTGACAGGGTAATAAGGTAACAGGGTAACAGGGTAACAAGGTGACAGGGTAATGGGATTTTACTTGGTCGTGAAGACGTATTGCAGCATGTTTGCTCCCATCTGTAGCGCTTTAAGCCTTGTTGGCTCGGAATCGCCATGAACGGCAGGGTCTTCCCATCCATCGCCCAAATCGGATTCATAGGAATAGAACAGCACAAGCCGGCCTTCATACATGAGCCCGAAGCCTTGCGGAGCTTTGGCATCATGTTCATGAACCTTCGGGAGACCATTGGGGAAATTGTACTTCTGGTGATAAATCGGGTGATTAAAAGGCAATTCCAATAACTCAAGGTCAGGAAACATTTTTTTTAATTGGGGCCGGATATATTTATCCAGGCCATAATTGTCGTCGATATGAAGAAACCCTCCGGCAATCAGGTATTTCCTGAGGTTCTGTAATTCCTGATCCGAAAAAACAACATTCCCATGTCCGGTCATATGGATGAAGGGATAATTCATGATATCGGCGCTTCCTGCATCCACCGTGGCGATATCTTCACTGATGTTGGTGGATAAATTACGGTTGGCAAACCTGACCAGGTTGGGAAGCGAAGTCGGGTTTGCATACCAGTCCCCACCACCCTGATATTTCAACAAAGCAATCTGAAACGACGGCGGCACAAAGGAGGTCATTCCAATGAAGGCGACGATACAGGCAAGAATTATTCGAAAAGAAGGGGGTTGTGCTGCCATGTACGATTTACGATATGTAACAAATCCTGTTAAGGCGCTTTCCAGTTATGCAAATATAATGGATTCATCGCAATATAAATTTGCCATGTATGAAAAACAAGGTAATCTATGGTGATATTAATTATCTATTGTTATCGATATTTCTTGTATAATACAGTGACATTTTCCTACATTTGAAAAGGAATCAATCCAAACCATGCAACTGACATTTTTATCCCCCCGGAAATCACTCAATAAAGCCTGGCTGAAGGTAAAGCCTGCCAGAAACGAAATAGAGGTGTTTAAGAAAAACCTGATCCGACTGCTTGACGGCATTGATGAGACCGAATCAGAAGAGCATGCCAAAAATGATCTGAGCGATTTTCTAAAGAATACCTTCTACCAGCATTTTTATATCAACACAAAAGGCCGGAATGACCTTGTAATACATACCGGCCACGATTCAAAAAGTGTGGCAGGTGTTTTGATCGAAGCAAAAAAGCCTTCGAATAAATCGGAGATGGTCCGGCCGGATAGCTTGAACGCAAAAGCGTTTCATGAACTTATCCTGTATTATCTCAGGGAACGGATCACCAACCATAACCTGGAGATCAAACATCTGGTGGCCACAAACATTTTTGAATGGTATATCTTTGATGCCAGCCTCTTTGAGAAACTATTCGCCCAGAATAAAGCCCTTGTAAAACAATTCACCGATTTTGAAGAAGGCCGGTTGTCAGGAAATACGACTGACTTTTTTTACAAGCAAATTGCAGAACCATTCCTGACAGCGCTTACTTCTGAAATTTGGTTTACCTTTTTTGATTTCCGGGAGTATGATAAACCCCTGCGAAACGACGATAAAATTGATGATTCCAAACTCATTGCCCTTTATAAGCTGCTCTCACCGGAACATCTGCTGAAGCTTCCTTTCACCAACGACAGCAACAGTTTGGATAAAGCCTTTTATTCAGAATTGCTGCACATTATCGGGTTGACAGAAACCAAAGAGGGAAGTAAGAAACTAATCGGCAGGAAAAATGAAGGAGAGCGGGTTCCAGGATCACTGATAGAGAATGCCATTGTTCAGATCGACAGCCGGGATTTGATCAGCCGGATTGGCAAACCTTCCTATTTTGGAAAAACAACCCAGGAGCAACTTTTTAATGTATCGCTGGAACTGGCGATCACATGGATCAACCGTATTTTATTCCTGAAACTACTCGAAGCGCAGTTGATCAACTACCATAAAGGCGAACAGGATGAATATGAATTTCTCAACAGTGACAAGCTTAAGGGATTTGATTCCCTGGATAGTCTGTTTTTTCGTGTACTTGCCAAAAAGGGCACAGAACGTGATCCTGCTGTTGTTAAGTTGTTTGAAAAGGTTCCCTACCTGAATAGTTCGCTCTTTGAGCCGACAGAACTGGAGCGCAACACCATTTTTATCAGCAATCTGCAGGATGACTGCCTCATTCCGATTCATCCGGGAACGGTACTGAAAAATAATATCGGGAAACGGTTAACCGGAAACATGAATGGTTTGGATTACCTATTTGCCTTCCTCAATGCCTATGATTTCTCAGGTGAAGGCGCAGAGGAGATCCAGGAAGATAACAAAACGCTGATCAATGCTTCGGTACTGGGTTTGATTTTTGAAAAGATCAACGGATATAAAGACGGCTCATTCTTCACCCCCGGGTTCATCACCATGTATATGTGCCGCGAAACCATTCGCCGGGCTGTTGTGCAGAAGTTCAATGATGCGAAAGGCTGGAATTGTGAAGGCATTGATGATGTTTACAATAAAATTGAAGACCGTAATGAAGCCAACAGCATTATAAATAGTCTCAAAATTTGTGATCCGGCTGTTGGTTCCGGCCATTTTCTGGTATCAGCCCTGAATGAAATAATTGCCATAAAAAGCGATTTGAAAATCCTGCAAGACCGCGAAGGCCGGCGATTAAAAGAGTACCAGGTTGAGGTGGTGAATGACGAACTCATTGTAACAGATGAAGATGGAGAACTGTTCGATTACAATCCGACAAATAAAGGAAGTCAGCGGGTCCAGGAAGCGCTTTTCCGCGAAAAGCAAACCATCATCGAAAACTGTTTGTTTGGCGTTGACATCAATCCCAATTCCGTTAAAATATGTCGCTTACGTTTGTGGATAGAGCTTTTAAAGAATGCCTTCTACAAAAAACCCGACTTTACGGAACTCGAAACCCTGCCCAATATCGATATCAACATCAAGTGCGGGAATTCACTGATCTCGCATTATGCACTGGATGCTGATCTGAAGCAGGTTTTATCCGGAGGAAGATTTTCCATTTTTTCCTACCGGGAGGCAATTATGACGTATCGAAATGCAGAAAATAGGGATGTGAAGCGGGAGATGGAACAATTGATAACGACAATCAAAAGCGCTTTTCATTTGGGCATTAGCAAGAATGATCCAAGAATAAAAAAGCGTGATCAGATCATGAACCAACTATTTCACAAATTCACCGGTAATTTCTTATTCGAGCCAGACACAGTGTATGGGGATGAAAAGGCGAAGGAAAAAGGTGTGAAAGAGAAACAAAGACTGGAAGACGAGGCAGCTAAGCTAAATCGGGCCATTGAGGACGCCAAAAACAACAGAATTTTCGAAAACGCATTTGAATGGCGGTTCGAGTTTCCCGAAGTGCTTAATGATGAAGGCGATTTTGTTGGGTTTGACGTGGTGATAGGGAATCCGCCATATGGCGTGAGTTTTATTCCTGCAGAAAAGGATTTTTTTAAAACGAAATTTGCAACAATAACTGGTAAATATGAATCATACGGATATTTTATTGAACTTGGATTAAACCTTACCAGAATAAATGGCCTTCAAAGCTATATCACACCTCATACATGGTTGACAGTTATCGAAGCTAAAACTATTCGAGCTTATCTACTCGAAAATTCTCACATTAACCAAATCATTAAATTGCCGAAAAGAGTTTTTGAAGATGCAACAGTTGAAACTATTATTTATCTTAATAGAAAGCAACAATTTCTTCCAAGATCAACCGATGCTCTTATTCATATTTCAATATTTGATGAAAACCAAATAATTGATAAAATTTCCAGCGATGATTGTGTTCAATTTGCTCATAATCAAAGCGACTGGAAAAATACCGATCTATTTAATATATTGGTTTCTCCTGCAAATCAAACAGTTTTGCTGAAATGTCAAGTTAACAGTAAACCATTCTCTGAATTTTGTGATTTTTCTGTTGGAGTTCAAGCATATGATATTTGTTCTGGTCAAAGTCCTGAGATTATAGAATCGAGACCATACCATTCTGATTTAAAAAATGACGAATCATTTGTAAAAGAATTAAATGGTAAGGATATTTTACGATACTCGTTTACCTGGCCAGGTAATACCTGGATTTCCTATGGAAATTGGCTCGCACATCCAAGACAAAAATATTTTTTCGAAGGAGAAAGAATCCTGGTAAGGGAGATTACCAACAAGGGTAAATACAAAATCTTTGCATGCATGGCAGATGAGTTCATGGTTAATTACAAATCGGTTCTTAATATCATCCTGAAAGATAAGGCCAAAGAGGGGGTTTATAATTTGAAATTTTTCCTCGGCATCCTTAATTCTTCATTGATTTCCTGGTTTTTTAATTTTACTTCCAACAAGGTAGTGACACAAACCTTTCCGAGAATTTCCATTTTGGATATTAAGAGATTTCCTATTAGAAGGATTGATTTATCAGATCAGAAATTGCGAAACACACACGACTTAATTGCTTTGATAGTAGACCAAATTCTTTCCACAAAAAAAACGGATCCTAATGCCGACACCAGCTCCCTGGAAAATGAGATTGACCAATTGGTTTATGAATTATATGGATTGACCGAAGATGAGATAAATATTATTAAGAAAAGTCCCTGATAGGTTTTAAAACTACCTGGTTGCAATTTATTCACCAATGTACTTCAAATAGTCTTTTGTAATGACAAGTGACCAATTTTCCGTCACGCGTCTCGTGTCACGTTTTTTCGTCACGTGTCACGCTTTGCGTATTCAATATCCCAATGGTATGACAAGCCACAATGGCTGCGGTTTCGGTACGCAAACGGTTCTGCCCCAGACTTACCGGAATAAAGCCCGATTTTGTAGCGCAGTCAACTTCGTTTTTGGAGAAATCACCTTCCGGACCGATCAGGATTACCGTATCATTGCCAGGAGTATAGGTTTTCACCAGCTGTGATTCCATTCCGGTTGCACAATATCCGATAAATTTTTGCCCCTTTCTTTCTTTCGAGACGAACTCTTTGAATTTCACCGGAGGATGGAGGATTGGCAACCATGCTTTCAGCGATTGTTTCATGGCCGAAACCAATACCTTTTCTAGTCGTTGCAATTTAACTATTTCCCTTTCGGAATGTTCACAAAAAAGCGGCGTGATCTCATCAACCCCTATTTCCGTTGCCTTCTCGAGGAACCATTCAAAGCGATCAATGTTTTTGGTTGGCGCAACAGCCATGTGCAGGTTCCAGGGATTTCGAGGGACAGACGTCGAACTGCTGATTTCGACCAGGCAGCCTTTGTGATGAATCTTTGATAAGGTTCCCTGATACATCTGCCCCTTACCATCGGTGAGATGTACAACATCTCCCTCCTTTGACCGGAGCACCTTCATGCAATGCCATGATTCCTCTTCGCTCAGTACACAAGCATCTCCCTGTATCACGGAAACATAGAACAACTGCATAAACACAAATCAGTTAACGACTACCTTCTCCACCTGGGTAAACTGTTCAGTTGTCAGCCTGATGAAATACAATCCCTTCGGAAAATCAGATAAATCGACCTGCTCCGAAATGGTTCCTGCCCTGGAGATTAAAACTTCAGCACGTACGACCTGTCCCTGAGGATTCATCACGGTCATGTTAACTTCGCGTGGCATGCTGTTCATGGTAAGGTTGAAC